>OLPQ01000052.1_pt1 | contig 102649 bp, 105 predicted proteins | sample 1672451 | NCBI WGS metagenome assembly OLPQ01 (sample SAMEA3136687, study PRJEB25190) | human gut metagenome | biome: human gut; feature: human-associated habitat; material: faeces | place: Austria | collected 2013
ACTCGAACCTATGACCCTCTGCTTGTAAGGCAGATGCTCTCCCAGCTGAGCTAAGCGACCATGTCTTTCGACATTGACTAGTATACTATGTTTTATATAAATTGTCAATACATTTTTTAAAAATTTTTAAATTTTTTTATTTTAATTTATAGTAGTACTTGTAACTCCTGAACCTACTACATTTTCTTGTAAAGACCTCCATGTGTTACAACCAATTATTCCATCAACACTTAACCCTCTTGATGCCTGATATCTTCTTACTGCATTTTGCGTTTGTCCTCCAAAAACACCATCTAATCCACCCGTAGTATATCCTAGTGTATTTAAATCATCTTGCGCAACACAAACATAATTTCCTCTTGAATTTTGTTTAATTAAAGGAAATCCTCCAGAAGTACATGCCGCTGTTCCAAATCTTCTATCAAAATGTACCCATGTTGGTGACAAAGATTCTGGTTCAATATATGTCCACACACCAGAATTTCTAGCACTGTTTCTTAATACTGTTCTTTGTATATTAGTTAATGTTTGCCCAACATCAAATGCTGTTCCAGCATAATGTTGACTCTGATTTCCGATGTCCTCCCTCATATGGGCGTTTAAATGCAAATCCAACATATATAGGAGCACCATATATATATCTTTGACTATTCCAAGCCTGCATTGTTCTTTTATCAGTCCATAAAATATTACTTTTACTAGAACCTCTAAATTCCCTTACCTTTAATGTTCCATTGGTATTATATGGCATAGATTCGTTCTCGCCTCTATAATATGTCTCCATTCTATTAGTATCTTGATTATACACTAAAATTTTTGCCAAAAAAATCCCCTTCCTTTCATAACAAATAAAAAAATCTCTATTAATCATATAATATGATTAATAAAGATTTTTGTTTATCTTTTTTCTTTACATTTTACTATAACTCTTTGTTGACTATCATCTGTACATGTTATTAATGTAACTTCTCTTCTTCCATTTGTTTTTTGAGTTGTATCTTCAGTATTGCTTGGAGCTACTGTATGAATATCATATACTTCATAATCTATTGTTTTTTCATTTAAACCTGTTATTTGTACTATATCACCAACTTCAAGAGTAGGAACTTTACTAAAAAATCTTTTGTTTCTCCAGTTATGTCCTACTAAGCATAAATTTCCAACTTCATTAGGATTAGCTCCGTGAAATTTACAAATTGAGACTTTTAAAAGTTCATCTGACCAATGATCTAGTATTGCATAATCTACTCCTATTTTTGGAATTACAACTCTTCCTATATAATTATATGTTTTTCCATCTTTAGCAGTATATGTTTTTGCTTGTACTTGAGTTGATTGGCTTGAACTTTTTTCTTCTATTGGTTGTTGAAATTCTTGAATATTTGTTGAAACATCTTGTGTTATTTTTACTATTAATGCATTTTCTTCTTGATCTACAATCGTAGAATCTGCAAACATGTTTTGTAATATGTTATTAGAAACTTCTGATTCTTTATTTCTATCAACTTCAGCATAAATATACATTGTTGATAAACATATCATGCAAAATAGTGATATAACGAACATCAATTTATACATTTTCTTTTTTCTCTTAAGTTCTGGTGTTACATATATTTTTTCTGTTACCAAAATTTGGTTCATTTTGCCCTTCCTTTCTACTCTTGTTTAACTATTATTTGTTACTTGGTACAATAGTTATCGTTTCTATAATTCCTGTACTTTTATTATATCCTATTGTTATATTATATTTTTCTTCTGAAGATATTTTTTCTAAAATTGCATTTGCTAAATCTGTATTTTGTGTATCTTTTTTTATGTTTAATTTTATACTTTCTTTTATTTTTTCACTAGATGATGTACTTTCAGATTGTAATGGTGTTATGTCAACGCTTTCAAGATTATTGCTTGCAATTTGAATTAAATCTTTTACACTATCTGCTGGAATATCTGTTCCATTATAAAATTCAAATTTGGCATTAAATCTATTTATTTCTTCTTTCGTTACTTGATTATCTGCTGGAGTTTCTGGTTGATCTGATGATGTATCATCATCAAAATTTCCTTCACTTATAATTCCTTTTAATGCTGACATTAAATCTTCAGATTTTAATTTTTTTACTAATAAATTATATCTTTTTAATAAAGTATCTGTATATGCTGTTTTCATTTTATCCACAACTTTTCCTAAAAGTTCAGAACTTAAATTGTTTAATACAACATTATTAGAAGATCCTAATTCCATTTTTTGTTCTACATTATCTGTTATTGTATTCTTAGCAATAACATTTATATTTACAATTCCTTTATAAAAATCTAAATTCAAATCTGTTGTTTTATAGTCACTTTCCAATGTTGCTTCTACTGAATATTTATCATCTCCATTAATAATTTCTAAATTCAATGTATATGTTTCTTTTGCATCTGTTGTTTGTTTATTTAACACTAATTGTTGATTTATTTCTTTTTCACTATTTAATGTCTCATGTTGTATTTTTAATATATCTTTTCCATCACTATTAGATGTTTCAATAATAATTGAGTCCGTTCCTAAATTTATTGATGTTCTAACTATACTCTTATTTTGTTTATATATTGTAACTTTTAAATTTGAAAATTCAGTATCTTCTGCTTGTCTTAAAAGATTATTAAAATAGTTTTCATATTTCTTTGTATCATTCATCAAATTGCCAACTTTACTCAAAATAATTTCATCATTTTCTAATTCACTTAATAATTTAATTACTAAATTTTGAACTTGTAAACTATTTAATTCACAAGAATATGCTGTTGTTTTTAATGTCTGTGAATTAACTGTTATTAATGAATCACTTTTTTTACTAAATGTTCCATCTGCTAAAGCACTAACTATAATTTGCATATATTTTTGTTTTAATTCTTGGTAATCTTGTTCTGTAAATAATATTCCATCATAAAACTCTTTATCATCTTCTATTATACTTTTCATTATTGCTAAATTATCATCTGTTAAATCTAGACCATTTATATTTTTACCTTCATTCAATGTTACAAATTGATTGAAAATGTTTGTAAATCTTATTCCATACAAATTCTCTGATTGAATACCTTCTACCTGTACAATACTTCTATCGCCAAATAATATTTGAGCATTTTTGTAGTTATATTTATCTTCTTTTTGAGTTTTCATATTAATATTTAGATTATTATATCCACTTGAAATTTCTCCACCTTCTGAATATTTAAAATTTACTGATGTGTTTGTCTCACAATTTTGGTCATTAATTTTATTTTTATAATTTTCTAAAATTTTTGAATCTGCAATTTTTTCTACATTTTCTACAGTTTCTGATATGTAATTAAAGAATAATTTTTTATTTCCTTTAAAAATATCTGTTGCTAAAAATAAATATGCAAAAACACCAGCAACAATTGCTACAATTAAAAATATTATAATAATTATTATTCCTATTTTTTTACCTCTCATACTAATTTTCCTTTCTTATCCTTTGTTTTACTGCTTCATATACTACTATTCCTGTTGAAACAGAAGCATTTAAAGATTGAACTTTTCCTTTCATTGGAATTTTTACAAGGAAATCACAATTTTTCTTAACTTTTTCTCCTATTCCTTTTCCTTCATTTCCTATTACAATTGCTAATGGTCCTGTTAAATCTTGATTATAATAATATTTGTTTGTATCAACAGCTGTTCCACAAACCCATAATCCAGCTTGTTTTAATTCTTCAATTGCATCTGAAATATTTGTTACTCTTGCTATCTTCATATGTTCAACAGCTCCTGCAGATGCTTTATTTACTGTACTATTTACTGACACTGCTCTTCTCTTTGGAATAATTACACCATGTACTCCTGCAGTTTCTGCTGTTCTTATTATTGAACCTAAATTATGTGGATCTTCTATTCCATCTAAAACTATTACAAATGGATCTTCATTTCTTTCTTTTGCAACTTCTAAGATATCTGATATTTCTACATATTCAAATGGTGGAACTATTGCAATAACTCCTTGATAGTTTTCCTCTTGCGCCATTTCATCCATTTGTTTTTTATCTTTTTCAACAACTATTATTTTTCTTTCTTTTGCAATTCCTAGAATTTTATTTATAGAACCGTGTTTTTCTCCTCTTGTTACAAATATTTTATTAACATCTTTTCCACTTTCTAATAATTCTAAAACTGAATTTCTTCCTTCTATTTGATCATCAAATCTTTTTTCTGCATCTTCTTCTCTTCTTATTTCTTTACGTTTCTCTTCTTTTCTTCTATCTATTGTCTCCATTTTTGAATTTTTTCTGTCAGGCATTTTTCTTCTATCTTGACCGCTTCTTCTTTCATGTTCTCTTCTTTCAACTCTATTTACTCTCATAAATTTCTCCTTACTTTTATAAATTATTCTTCATCTAATTTTAGAACTGATAAAAAGGCTTCTTGTGGCATTTCTACATTTCCTATTTGTCTCATTCTCTTTTTTCCTCTTTTTTGTTTTTCAAGTAATTTTTTCTTTCTTGTAATATCTCCACCATAACATTTTGCAAGTACATCTTTTCTCATTGCAGATATTGTTTCTCTAGCTATTATTGTACCTCCTACAACTGCTTGTAATGGTATTGCAAATAAATGTCTTGGTATAACTTCTTTTAGTTTTTCTACCATTTTTTTGCCTCTATCATATGCATTATCTTTAAATACTATAAATGATAATGCGTCAACTGGTTCTCCATTTACATGTATATCTAATTTTACAAGATTTGATTTTCTATATTCTTTAAATTCATAATCAAATGATGCATATCCTTTTGTTCTTGATTTTAAACTGTCAAAAAAGTCATATATTATTTCATTTAATGGCATTTCATATATTAGTGTTACTCTATTATCATCTAAATATTTCATGTCAATAAATATTCCTCTACGATTTTGACAAATATCCATTATATTTCCTATATATTCTTTTGGTGTTATTATGTCTGCTGTAACTATTGGTTCTTCCATATATGAGATTTCTGTTTGTGGTGGCAAATCTGCTGGATTATATACATCAAGTATTTCTCCAGTTGTTTTATGGACTTTATATATAACAGATGGTGCTGTTGTTATTAACCCTAAATCAAATTCTCTATCAAGTCTTTCTTCAATTATTTCTAAATGTAATAATCCTAAAAATCCACACCTAAATCCAAAACCTAATGCTGCTGATGTTTCTGGCTCATATTCTAATGCTGCATCATTTAATTTTAATTTTTCTAATGCTATTTTTAAGTTTTCATATTCACTTCCATCTACTGGATATAATCCACAATATACCATTGGTGTTACTTTTTTATATCCTGGTAATGGATTATCTGCTGGATTATTTTTTAATGTTATTGTATCACCAACATGAATATCTGTTAAACTTTTTATACTTGCTGCAATATAACCAACTTCTCCTGCTTTTATCTCTTTTGTTGGTAAATATTGTCCTGGTGCAAAATATCCTACTTCTGCTATTGTATAAGTTGTACCTGTTGCCATTAGCAATATTTCATCACCAACTTTTAATGTTCCATCCATTACTCTTACATATGCTACTGCACCTTTGTAATTATCATAATATGAATCAAATATTAAACATTTGGCTTTTGCATTTTCATCACCTTTTGGTGCTGGTAAATCTGTTACAATTCTTTCTAATACTTCTTCTACATTTAGTCCAGATTTAGCTGAAATACATGGTGCATCCATTGCTGGAATTCCTATTATATCTTCTATTTCTTTTTTTACTTCATCTGGTCTTGCATTTGGTAAATCTATTTTATTTATAACTGGTAATATTTCCAAATTATTATCTATTGCTAGATATACATTTGCAAGTGTTTGTGCTTCAACACCTTGACTAGCATCTACTACCAATATTGCTCCATCACATGCTGCTAGACTTCTTGAAACTTCATAATTAAAATCAACATGACCTGGTGTGTCTATTAGGTTAAGTGTATATTCTTCTCCATCTTTTGCTTTATATTTCATTCTTACAGCTTGTGATTTAATAGTTATACCTCTTTCTCTTTCAATATCCATATTATCAAGAATTTGGTCTTCCATTTCTCTTTGAGACAATACTCCAGTTTTTTCTATTAATCTGTCTGCAAGTGTTGATTTTCCATGGTCTATATGTGCTATTATGCTAAAATTTCTTATTTTATCTTGGCTCATATTATTGTTGTTAGTAATGAATTCTAACATTCTCCTTTCTCTCATATTATTCGACTATTTTATTATAACATGTTTCTTTGATTTTTTCACTATTTTAGGCAAAAAAAGAGAGAATTTTTTATTCTCCCTTTATTCTACTACTGTAACTGGTAAATATCTAACTCCCCATGCTAATGCTTCTGCATGTGAATTCATATATACATCTATTCTATTCCCTTGAATAGCTCCTCCTCTATCTTCTACAGTATATGTGTATCCACCTATATCTAATTGTGTTCCAAATGAAAATTGGCTAGATGTTGCAACTGTTCTTCCTGCTGTTGCTTTTGTTCCAGATGCTGTTATTCCATTTGTTTTACCGCAACATTTTGCACAAGAACAATATGCCGTTACTTTAAATATTCTTGTTTCTCCAACTTTATTTCCTGTTGTTTGTGTTCTTTCATATCCTGCTCTTGATGTTGTTACAATATTTTTTTGTACTTGTACAATTCTATCAATAGGCTCTTTTATAATTTCTTCTGAAAGAACTATTTTTTCTATTTGTTCGTCATTTTGATATTTTGTTTTATATGTTACTTCTTTTAATCCGTCTTGACCTTGTTGAATTACTCTATTTTTTGTATCTGTTGCACCTTGTGAGGCATCTTTTGTAATTGTTTCATATGGTATTATTTCTTGTTCTACTTCTATTTTTTCTACTATTGGTGAATATCCTTTTAATATTTCATCTAATGTTGTCTCAATTCCACTTTCAGAAATTTTGGCAATTTGAACTTCTTGAACGGATTTATTTGTAATAACTATTTTATTACTTTCATTTATATCATCGTCTAAACCTGGACTTACTCTTTCGTCTTCTTCTACAAAAATATTATTATCTTCTAATATTTCATATACATTTGTTTTTGATGTTATAACAGACATCTTATATCCATTTGCTAAAGTTATTTCAACTGTTCTAATGCTTGTTTCCGTAGCTCTTACAGTTACTCCTAGCAAAAGTATTATTATCAAACTTACTCCAATTATTTTCATAATAGAAATAGATGCTTTATCTTTTTTATCCATAAAAATCATAAAACCTCCTTTTAATGACAAAATTATTATACACATTTTTTGTTTTCTTGTCAAATTTTTTATTTTTTTGTTATAACCTTCCGTAAGTCTTGACATTACTTGCTAACATTATATTATATGTTGCTTGTACTGAAAAAATTCCAAAAATTTCTCATTAGTTTTTTCCATTATTTATTTTAATATTTTTGTTGTAAAAAATGTTATTATATGATAATATATATTCGTAAGGAGGTATTTTTATGGGATGGATTATTTTAATAGTTGTTGTATTAATCCTTATATGGATAGTAAGTGTATATAATGGATTAATTTCATCTAGACAAAAAGTTGAAAATGCTTGGAGTCAAATTGATGTACAACTACAAAGAAGATTTGATTTAATACCTAATTTTGTAGAAACTGTAAAAGGATATATGACTCACGAGTCTGAGACATTTGAAAAAATAGCAAAATTAAGAACATCTTGGGCAAATACTTCTTCAGTTGGAGAAAAAGCAAAATTAGATGGAGAACTTTCAAGCACATTAAAAACAATTATGGCAGTTTCTGAAAATTATCCTGAATTAAAAGCAAATACAAATTTTGCTGATTTATCTGAAGAATTACGCAACACAGAAAATAAAATTTCTTTTTCTAGACAATTTTATAATGACAGTGTAACAAGATATAACACAAAATTAGAACTTTTCCCTTCAAATTTAGTTGCTGGAATGTTTAATTTCCAAAAGAAAGAATTATTTGCAACAGAAAGTGATGAAGCAAGAAAAAATGTTAAAGTTGATTTTAGTAACAAATAAGAAAATTCGAAAAATTTTCTTTAAAGTTTAAAGGATAGAATTTTTTCTATCCTTTAATATTATAAATTATTAGTAGGAGAAAAATATGTTTGAAGATATAAAGAAAAATAAAATAAAATCATGGTTTATAGTTCTATTATTTTTAGCATTTATTGCAGTAATTGTTTATTATATTTGTATGGCTCTAGATTTAGGTGAACTTTCTATTATAATTGCTATGATTTTTGCAATTGTATCAACATGGGGCTCATATTATTATAGTGATAAAATTGTTTTAAAATTAAATAATGCAAGACCAGCAACAAAAGAGGAAGATTTAAAATTAGTAAATATTTTAGATTCTTTAGTTATTTCAGCAGGTTTACAAGAAAAGCCTCAATTATATGTTATAGAAGATGCTCAACCAAACGCTTTTGCAACAGGAAGAAATCCTAAGCATGCTGTAATATGTGTCACAACTGGTTTATTAGAAAAACTTGAATATTATGAACTTGAAGGTGTTTTAGCACATGAAATGTCTCATATTAAAAATTATGATATTCTTTTATCTGCAGTTGTTTCTGTTATGGTAGGATTTGTTGTAATTTTATCTGATTGGTTTACTAGAATTTCTTTTTATGGTGGTAGACGTGGACGTGATAGAGATAATGATAATAATGGTAATGCTATTGTTATGCTAATTGGATTAATATTCTTAATCTTAGCTCCAATATTTGGTCAGCTTATGCAACTTGCAATTTCAAGAAAAAGAGAATTTTTAGCAGATGCTACTGCTGTTGAATTTACTAGAAATCCAGATGGTTTAATTTCTGCCCTTGAAAAAATTTCAGCTGATCCAAATGAATTAAAAGTTGCTAATAAGGCTACTGAAAATATGTATATTGCAAATCCTTTTAGAAATAAGAAAAAATCTTCTGATTTGTGGTCTACACATCCAAGTACAGAAGCAAGAATTGAAGCTTTAAGAAATTTGAAATAGTAAAAAAAATTGCCATAATGGCAATTTTTTTATTTCTTCAATTCTTCTGCAAACATTTTATTAAGCATTTGAGGATTAGCTTTTCCTTTTGTCTCTTTCATAGCTTGTCCAACTAAAAATCCTAATGCTCTATCTTTACCAGCTTTAAAATCTGCAACAGATTGAGGATTTGCTTCAATAATCTTTAATACAACTTCTTTGATTGCTCCCTCATCTGAAATCTGTATCCAACCTTTTTCTTTTATAATATCTTCTGGATCTCTTGGATTTTCAAATAATTCTATTAATACTTTTTTGCCGATGCTTGAACTAATTGTTCCTTTATCTATTAATGTTACTAATTTGGCTAATTGTTTTGCATCAAATGGTATTTCTTTAGGATCCATTTCTGTTTCATTTAGTATCCTTGAAATGTCTGAAATTATCCAGTTATTTACTGCTTTGTAATTTCCACATATTTCAGAAGCTTTTTCAAATAAATCTGATAAATATTTTGAAGATGTTATTATTCCAGCATCTTTTTCAGATAATTTATAATCTCTTAAATATCTTTCTTTTCTACTTTCTGGCATTTCTGGCAATGTTTTTCTAATATTTTCAATATATTCTTCTGATAATTTTATTGCAACTAAATCAGGTTCTGGAAAATACCTATAATCTTGTGCATTTTCCTTATCTCTCATTGAAAATGTCTTTCCTGATACTTCATCCCATCTTAAGGTTTCTTGATCAACAACTCCCCCATTATCTATAACTTCAACTTGTCTACCTATTTCATATTCAAGTGCTCTTGTTATACTTCTAAATGAGTTCATATTTTTCATTTCTGTTCTTGTGCCAAGTTTTTCTGATCCTATTGGACGAATTGATGTGTTAACATCTGCTCTGAAAGATCCTTCTTCCATCTTACAGTCTGATACTTCTACATATTCAAGTATTGATTTTAATTTTCTTAAATATGCATCAACTTCTTCTATTGATCTAAAATCTGGTTCTGATACAATTTCTATTAATGGAACTCCAGCTCTATTCAAATCTATAAGTGCTCCTCCTGCTAAGTCATCATGATCTAATTTTCCAGCATCATCTTCAATATGAATACGTGTTATTCCTATTTTCTTTTTTCCTTGACTTGTTTCTATTTCTATATATCCATGTTCACACAATGGTTTATCAAATTGTGAAATCTGATATGCTCTTGGTGTATCTGGATAGAAATAGTTTTTTCTATCATTTTTACTATCTCTTGATATTGTACAATGTGTAGCAAGTCCAGCTTTTACTGCATATTCTACTACTTTTTCATTTAATGTTGGTAATGTTCCTGGCATTGCCATACATACTGGACATACTTGTGTATTTGGAGCTGCACCAAATTTTGTTGGACAGCTACAAAATATTTTTGTTTTTGTTGCTAATTCTGCATGGACTTCTAAGCCCATTACAACTTCATAATCATTCCTTGGCATTTTCTCCTCCTTGTTCCTTTTCTTGAATCACTTCATTACTCATATTATTTTTTTCATTATCATTTGTTAAATCTTCTGGATTTACTTTTATCCATTCTTGTAATCTATATTGTCTGTAAAAATTTTCTCTTTTTCTTTCTTCTGATGCAAAAAAATCTAATTTTGTTCTTCCATATTCATTACGCATCTTATATAAGCTTTTCTCTAATTTTTTAAACAATTTCTGCTTTTTAGTTCTTTCTATCCAACATTCTTTTACTTCTCTTAATAATTGTTGTTGAAAATCAGTATTAAAACATCTATCTATAATTTGAGCCAGATTTAAAATTGCATTTAAATGTCTAGGAACTCCCCTCTCTTTAAACTCTAATTGAGTACTATAATTTTTCACTACTTTTATGCTTCCAGCTTCCATAACTATACTAGTCCAATATAAGTTAGATGATAACTGATCTTCAATAAAAATATATATTTTACTCCCATTTTCATCTTGAAGCACATAATCTTTTCTATTTGGTATTCCAAATCTAGTTACTGATTTAATCATTTCATATATCGGAGCTTTAGGATCTGGCAAATATTCTTTGTCTCTTATATTATTTTCTTCTTTATTTCTATCAGCTTCCAATTCTTGCAACATATCTTTGGGAATATATTTTGCTAACCAATCAATTGAAATTTTAGCTAAGTCTCTTTCAGTCAGTGGTATTTGTGGTTCTTTTCTAAAAATTGAAAAAATACTCCTATTTTTCGCATTAACTACTGAATTATTCTTTGCTTTCGCATAAATTAATGATTTACTTTTTGAAGGATTTTCCTCTTTTTCTTCAAATCTTTCTCTTTGAGCATAACTTAATACTTTCCATATTTCACTATTATGTATAGCCTCTGTTCCTCCCATAAGTTCATACTTTATTTTTTCAACATAATTTTTAATTTTAGGATTCTTACTTTGCTGTAATCTAGTAATTTCTCTGTTTAAGTATATCATAATTCCAATTTCATCTTCTTTTGGAATATCTATTTTTTCAGGATATTCTTGATTTACTCTTTTAAAAATTAATCTTGCTTGCAATTCATAAATTTTAGCCTCTAATAAATCTCTTTCTTCTAAACTATAACCAGAAAAATTTTCTTTATATCTTTGTACTAAACTATGCACTTCTTTTTCGAATTCTTCTAATGTAAATTGTTCACTTTCATATAATAATTCTTCAACTTGTCCAATTATAATAGAACTTTTATCTTGAAAAGTCTTTTCTTTTCCTAATGTTTTTTCATATTGTTCAATTTCTAACTCTAATTCTGTAATTTTATCTAATAATTCTGAGTCACTTGTTTTTTGAAGTAAGTTATTATATTTTTTTAAAAAATCTGCTGCAGCATTTGTATCATATAACAATATTTGTGAAATTTTCAATTTTAAAGGTCTTAAGTACTTTTCATATATTTGGTTTCTTTGACCTTCAGAATATTTCATTTCATCTCCCATTTTATGCTCCTCTCATTTGGTTATATTATTTTTTAAATGTAGGTTTGTATTTTTCTCTGAACTTTGTTTCTTGTTCATAAGCATAAGCTGTTTTTATGATTGTTTCTTCATCAAATTTCTTACCGATTATTTGCATACCAATTGGAAGTCCATTACTATCTATTCCACAAGGGATTGACATTCCTGGTAATCCTGCAATATTTACAGAAACTGTACATATATCTGCTAAATACATTTCCATTGGATTTGTTGATTTTTCACCTAATTTGAATGCTGTTGTTGGTGATGTTGGTGTTACTATTACATCATATTTTTCAAATGCTTTATTAAATTCGTTCATAACAAGTGTTCTGACTTGTTGAGCCTTTTTATAATATGCATCATAATAACCTGATGATAATACATAAGTTCCAAGTATTATTCTTCTCTTTACTTCTGCACCAAATCCTTCACTTCTTGATTTTTTATAAATTTCTTTTAATGTTTTTGCTTCTGGTGATCTATATGTATATCTTATTCCATCAAATCTTCCTAAATTTGAACTTGCTTCTGCACATGCTATTATATAATATGTTGCTAATGCATATTGAGCAATATCTAATGAAAACTCTTCTACTTCTGCTCCCATTTCTTTATATTTTTCAATTGCTTCTTCTAATGATTTTTTTACTTCAGGATTTATTCCTTCTCCATAAAATTCTTTTGGAACTCCTATTTTTAAACCTTTAACATCTTTTGATAATGATTTTGTATAGTCTTTCTTTCCATTATCTATAGATGTTGAATCTTTTTCATCATATCCAGCAATTACATTTAATAACATTGCACAATCTTGAACATCTTTTGTAAATACTCCAACTTGATCTAATGATGATGCAAATGCTACTACTCCATATCTTGATACTAATCCATAAGTAGGTTTTAACCCAACAACACCACATAATGAAGCTGGTTGTCTTATACTTCCACCTGTATCTGTTCCTAGTGCCCATGGTACCATATTTGCTGAAACTGCAGCTGCAGAACCTCCTGAAGATCCTCCTGGTACTCTTGATAAATCCCATGGATTTCTTGTTTTCTTAAAATATGAATATTCTGTTGAGCCTCCCATTGCAAACTCGTCCATATTTAGTTTTCCTAAATCTATCATATTTTCTGCATTTATTTTTTCCATAACAGTTGCATCATAAGGTGATATAAAGTTTTCTAGCATTTTTGATGCACATGTTGTTTTTACACCTTTTGTACATATTATATCTTTTATTCCTATTGGAATTCCTGCTAAATCTCCTAATTTTTCACCATTATCAATTTTGTTTTGTATTTCTTCTGATTGTTTTAATGCTTCATCTTTTAATTCTGTTATAAATGCTTGTACATCTTTTTCTTTCTCATTTATTCTATCTACATAAGCTTTTGTTATTTCTGTTATTGTTAATTCTTTATTTTTTATTTTTTCTTGTAACTCATGTACTGTTAATTCTGTAATGTCCATTTACATTCCTCCTTATAAAATTTTGCTTAATTTAATACTTTTGGAATTTTAAACATGTGTCTATCTTGTTCTGGTGCATTTTGTAATAATCCTTCTATGTTATTAAATACCTTAACTTCATCTTTTCTAAATCTATTTTTTGCTTCATTTGCTCCTATTGTTATATCTAATCCTTCAACAGGCGCATTATTTACTATATTTGCAAAATTTAATATATCTTGTAAATGTAATATATATGTGTCTATCTCTTCTTCTTTTAATTCTAATTGTGCTAAGTTTGCTATGTGTAATATTTCTTCTCTACTTACTTTCATAACTGCCTCCTTCTGTTTTTCTTTTTAATGTGTTTATTATATAACTTTTGGCTTAAAATTACAAGGGCTTAAATATAAAAAGTGGGTTGCAAATATAGAATGCAACCCACTTCTTTTAATTACTTGAATAATTCAGTATGCTCGATTAAACGATAATCACCTCCGTCAGGTAACTGAAACTTAAATCTCTTATCAAGAGTTCTATCATATCTTTCAATTTCATATTTGTTTTTTCCTATTCCAGAACTAGAATAGTTGTAAACATAGAGTATAAAATCTTTTATTTTTGATGCTTCCTCTTTGTTAAGAAATTTTATTGTTTGAATTTCAGGTTCCTCAGCACCATATTCCCAAACATCTCTAAAACCTCGTACTAGGTCTACCTCAGAAGGCCACATGTTAATAATTCCTATAGGCATTCCACTTCCTACAACTGCAAAAACAATAGGGTGTTCTTCTCCTGAATAACCATCTTTTTCTTTAAGAGTTCCTGTCGAAAGGATTTTAGCTTCCTTATAACTATAAAGTCCTTTCAACTCACAGTCCATATCAAATACTCTTGGTTTTTCAGATTTTTTAACTTTAAATCTTGAATCATATATATATGCCATCTGGCTTATAGGAGCTACAGCTGCAACTTCCTTGAGTCCACACAAACCATATACAGTATAATTTCCAATATTCTTTGCTTCTTCATCAGTATAAGCTTTGAAATAATATTCGCTCTGTTCAGAGAATGTTCCATATGATTGTACTTTATATTTAAAATAGCCACTTTTCTGTGCACAAACAGGATTAGGCATTCCAATAAAAGCAATTGGTCCAAGCTCTGAACAAAATCCAAAACCTACACTATAGGTAGTTAAATTATTTAACTTCACAACTTCATCATATGAATATGTTCCTTCTAACAAATAATCATTACAACCAGTTGTATCATGTGAATGAAGAAATAGTCGACCTCCAATCTTTTCTACACTTATATTCCGTTTTGGATATACTTTTTCAGCCATTTTGGTTAGAATCTTTTCGAGCATTATTTTTTCCTCCTAATACTCATTGTGTTGGTCGGAGGATACAGAACTCCGACTAGATAATGTAATAACATTAACAATCTAGTGGATTCCCACTCTGTATCAAATTGATTGACTGTTTGATTTTACCATAAAATATGCTTTTTTACAAGTAATATACTAAAAAAATAAAGAAAGAAGGCCAGCCTAAGCTGACCTCCCTTCTTAAGTAATGATATTATCTTTACTTATTAAAATTACTTCTTGATGTCATCCCATTTCTTCTTGAGAAACGGATCAACAATAGCCTCGCCATTGGAGAAAGGTACAAAGAGTTCACCCTCCTTATATCCAGCCTCACGAAGTTCGTCGATGATCTTGTAGCCCTTGGTCACATAGGTTTTGCCATCGATGTAAACAAAGACCACTTTACCATTGTTCATGTTATAAGTTCCCAGCTTATCGATTGCTACGCAATCCAGAACAGTAGAGTTGATAACCGGATAATAGGTCGTCTTAAAGTAGATATGCTCTACTTCAACACCTTTCTCAGGCATCTTGAAGCATTTTTTCATGTTTTCATCGCTGATAGCCTTGATGCCCTTGGATGCACAATATTTTTTGCAATCATCTACAAAGGCATTGCGCCATGCTTCTTCTGCTTCGCTCCGAAGATCTTCCCATGCCTTCTGTTCAAACTTAGGATAATCCCAATTGCTGAATGGAACATAGAAGTGCTTTTCAGTAAAGCCGTTGTTTTGAAGAACCTCCATAACCTCTTTCATGTACGGGATTACAAAAGCTTCATCGTGGCTCACAAAGCATACCGTTGCGTTGTTCACTGCATAGCAGCCATTGAACGTCGGCACCATCCTCATAATTTCAAGGCTTTCAGTTGTGTTGGACTGAGGCCAAACTACAAGCATACCATTAATAACTTTAATGGCCTTCTTCTCTAAGTCAGACATGTTGTTGATTTTCTTCATAACTGTTTTCCTCCCAAAATTTTTTGGACTATGTTGTTGTTCGGTATATTTAAACACCTTCACGGTGGAAAAAGGGAAAATATATATAAAATAAACGTATTTTACGTTTATACTAACATTTTGATAATTATGTCAATTTAGCGCCATATATACAAGATTTGCAAAAAAGAAAAAACCGTGTTAAAAGCACGGTTTTTTCTTCTTATTTCTTATATTTAGTTGCACATATTCCGATGCATTGAGGTACCCCATATTCTTTTATGTAATCCTCACTGCCCATTCTCTTTACACAGACATACATCGAATCTTCCCACCCGATTCTATCATCATTTACTGCTGATTCTTTATTAATTACAATATCATCAGTAGTAAATAATTTTTGAGAACCATGCCATTTTCTATTCCAAAGTTCAACAATATATTCTTTCATTTTTTCTACATCATCAAATTCTTTAGCTTCTTTCATAGTTTCATCAAGTGAACTTCTATGTGGTCTAAAAATAATCATATAAGCACCCTCCTAAAATTATCTGGAGATTTTTACACAACTCCTCCAGAAAAAATAATTAATATTTTTCTGTACTTTGTTGTGTAAAGTACTATGAATATCTATATTATACCACATATCAATTATAAAGGCAAATACCAATATATATGGTTGGAGCGATTAAGCAACAACTTACGAACCATAACGCTCTCTTTCTAAAAATATTATATATGAATTCTTATTAAATTTCAACGGGAGTATGGAAAATTTTGTTGTTTTATATTATAATTTTATAAAGGTGATTTTATGAAATATAATGTGGAAAAAGATAGTAAAAAATTTTATTTTGGAAAACAAGAAGATTATTCAAAATATAGACCTACATATCCAACCGAACTTTTTGATTTTTTATCTAAGGAATATAATATGAAAAATAAAATTATAGTTGAGTTAGGTGCAGGAACTGGAAAGTTTTCTAAAATAGCAAGTTCTTATTGTAAACAAATTTATTATGTTGAACCAAATATTGATATGATTAACAAAGGAAAAGAATATTGCAATGATTGTGATAATATTGTTTATATTAATAAAAGTGCAGAATCAACAGGATTGCCTGAAAATTCAGTTGATATTGTATTTGCGGTCCAAAGTTTTCATTGGTTTGATAAACAAAAATTAAAACAAGAAGTAAATAAAATATTACAATCTAATGGAGATTTTGCAATAGTTTGGAATGACTGGGAAGATGAAAATAATGAATTTAGTAAGGAATACTTCAAATATATAAGCTCTTGGAATACTAAACTTACTGGTAAAACATATCAACATAAAAATGTTGATGATCGTAAAAAATTTTTCAAGAATAGTGAATATAAGACTTATATATTTATCCATTCTAAAGATTATACTATAGATATGCTAATAGGGTTATCTAAATCATTATCGTATGCTCCAAAAGAAGATAGTGAATATTATGATGAGTTTATAAATGGTATTATAACTATTTTTAATAAATATAAAAAAGATGACATCGTTCGTTTTGATTTTCATACAGAAATGTTTATAGGAAAGATTTAGGTGATGATTAATGATTGATAATGGTTATCTTTTTGCTAAAGACAATAAAAGAATATTCATAAATACAAGTTTAGGATGTGCTGGGCAATGCGCATATTGCTATTTACCAAAAATGGGATATAGTAATGGTTCAGATAATTATAGGACTATTTCAGCACAAACTATAATTGAATTTATAGAAAAAAATAAACTTGATATAAATCAAAAAACTTTAATAACACTTGGTTGTTATTCAGAGTGTTGGGATGAATATAATAAAAATGAAACAATTAGTTTAATAAAATACTTTTTAAAAAAGGGAAATCAAATTCAATTATCAACTAAGAAACAAATAATGAAAGAAGAACTTACCGAAATATTACCACTAATAAATTATTTTGGACAACTAGTTATTTTTGTTAGTTCGGCAACTATTTCTAAACATGATACCATTGAAAAAAATACTACACCTATTTCTAATAGATTTCAAAATTTTTCACTTTTTAATAGTTTAGACATACCTGTTGTTTTATATATGAAACCAGTTTTAAAAGGTATAACAATCAATGATTTAGAACTTTATAAAAAATATATTGAAAAATATAATATTAAAGATGTAGTAATCGGAAGTATATTTACAAATTACATATCCGAAGAAACTGTTCATTTTTCAAATAAAAATGAATTGTTTTATACTAAAAATAGTGATGAAGATATGATTATTTCTGAATTATCAAAAATAACAAATGTCTATAAAAGGAGTTCTGAAGTTATGTACAAATATAATGTTAGTAATCATATAGAAAAAGTAAAAAATGAAGTAGCAAAACTATTAGAGGGAGACAACTCTGGACATGGACTTTAACATATTAATAGGGTTTTATATTTATCTTTAAAATTTGCTGAAAAAGAAAATGCAAATAAATATATAGTATCATTAATAGCATTACTTCATGATGCAGATGATTATAAGTTATTTGGTATGGAAAATGCAGAGAAACTTACAAACGCCAAAATAATTATGGATGATTGCAATGTTGATAAAGCTATCCAAGAACAAGTATGTGATGCTATTAATAATATTGGATATAGCAAAAGATTAAAAGGACATAGTCCAACAACTCTTGAAGGAAAAATTGTATCAGATGTAGATATGTGTGATGCATTAGAACAACTGGTATTTTAAGAGTCTATACTTATAGTATGAAAAATGGAAAACCATTTTTTGATAGAAATATTTTCCCGATTGAAGATATGAATGCAGAAAAATATACAAGAAAATGTGCAGATAGTAGTGTATGCCATATTTTTGAAAAAATATTAAAACTTAAAGATTTAATGCTAACTGATTCTGGTAAAGAAGAATCTAAAAATAGGCATCAAATAGTTGTAGATTTTTTATATCATTTGTTTAATGAAGAAAATGCTCCTGAATGGATTGAATATTTAAATAATTATCTTAAATAATGGTATGGGAATTCACATAGTAGAATTTATGCGGAAGTATAAATTCAGTGCTGGCTAGCTAGACAAAAACTTTATTCAAAAATCAAGAAAAATATAAAAAGAGGATTAAATTATTTTGATAATTTTTTCCTCTTTCTTCGATAAAATAAAAACTCACAAACAATTAAGTCCATAAGCTATATTCAAATGGAGCAGGTACCGAGAATCGAACTCGGGCCACCAGGTCGGAAGCATGGGATTCTACCACTAAACTACACCTGCAAGTTATATAAAGTATTATACCTCACAAATTTAATATTGTCTATATATTTTTATTATTTAATTTTATGTAAAACTATTGATTATTTTTAGTTTATGAGTTATAATATAGATATTAATTTTAAGGAGGGTGTTCAATATGATGAACGCTACTGTTTGGGTCACTTTTGAATCAATCGACAAAATTGAGTATTTCGTTGTTCACGACATGCTCACTGGTGAAAAGAAAAAAATGAAAGCATCTGATTTTCTCGGTACTGTTTTCAAAATGCCCAGTTCTTTCAACTATAAGTTGAAAAATGCGTTCCCCCATAAAAGACGGGTAGTTTATTCTGCCCCTGCATTTGAAGCTGTCACCAGATTGGTGAACTTCAACAGAGTTGATTCTTAAGCTCTGTTATACCCTAGCCAGAGGAGATGGTGAAAACCATTCTCCTCTGTTTTTTATATAAAATTTTTTACCAATATAATAAATATTTCTCCTGGTACTCCTAAAATTCCGTACTATTAATATTGTTATCCAATTTATTCCTATATGAAAATTAAAATATATCCCTATAAAATTTACTATTAAAATAAATATTATTCCTAAAATAGAATTAATCCCCAATTTCACCATTAATTTTATTGGTACTACAAATATTCTCATACAAATAAAAAGAAAACATATACAAGATATTATTATTAAAACATTCATATTTTCTTCTCCAATACTAATACTGTATGCTCTTAGTGTCCAAATATTCATGCACTTTTTCTACTCCAAGAAATAAAAAAAACGAGAAAAGATACTGCCTAGACAGTATCCATCTCGTCCAACATAATGTTAGAATGTTGATTTTAGCCACCAATATGTTCAGAAATGAGCTTCTGAATCTTGCTGTCAGATACCAGTACGTTATACTGCATATCATTGCAAAGGTAGTACTCAATCAGGGTAACAAACTTAAGAGCTCTTGCGTACTCCTGAGCCGAATCGAAACCTGCATTGATCATGTCCAGGAAATTAGGCTCAATCTCAGTTCCCAGAGTCTCAACTTTGAGATTGGCAATGCCTTTGACATCAACAGAAGAAATGAATGTACCATGTTCAGGCACTTCCCCGGTATAACCAGGAGCAACCAAATAGATACTCTTGTTTTCCTCCATTTCAATCTTTCTGTCAACCTCTGCCAGTCGGCTTTGGAAGTCCTTCAACTTGGCATTAGATGCCTCAACTGCTTTTTCTGCAGAGCTTACTTCGGAATTTGCATCCTCGAGTGCCTTTTTGGCATCATCGAAAACCTTCTGAACTTCTTTAAGAGTTTCCTTCCTGATCTCCAAAATCGAAGTTGCTTCTGCCAATTCCTGCTGCTCACTGGAGAGTCCAGAAACAATAGTATTTCTTTCTCCCTTCAGTTCTTCCAAAGAATAACCCTTTTCTTCAACAAGAGAATCAACCTGTGCAACCTTAACTGGTTCTACCACATGCTGAATCACAGCCTTCTTAGATGCTTTTGCTTTTCTTCTCATCTTTTTTTCAGCCTCCATATCATTTTCTTTTAATGCATTTTTGAGTTCACTATAAATCTTTGTGTTTGGACTAAACACTTTTTGCAGTTGTTCCAAAAATTCTTCCCGGGTAGAAAAGCTAAGCTTCCTCTTCACAAACAATTCCTGCGAAGATAAATGATCACGAATAATATCAGATACCATTACACCATTAGCGACAGCCTTGCCATGCTGATTAAAAATAGCCATAATGTTTTTTCACCTCAAATATTTTTTTACTGTGTTGTGTCGGACTAGTTGAAAAAAGGTAAAAATCAAAATTAGACCAAATGTCAACTATAATATATTATACCATCATTTCTTATTTATGTCAACGTTCAAACTAAGTCTTTCCAATTCTGTTATCTTTTCATCATATAATTGGTTTAGTTTAACTAATCTTTCATAAGATAACTTATCAATTAATTCTGGATTTCTTTCAATTTCATCTAAAATTTCATTTTTATACAAATGATTTTGAGTATCTTTTTGTAAAGACTCCATAAAATTATTTATCTTCTGTTCACTAACTTTTGTTTCTTGTCCTTCAACTAAAAGTTCTGGATGAATGAAAATTGATTTTACAAAATCTATTATTTTATCAATTATTTTCATGTCTTCTCCTTTTTGCTTTATATACATACTTATTTTTCTTCACTTTTTCCGTTTTTTACCTTTGCTATTTTTTCTTCTTTTTCTTTCTGGATTCTTTCAATTCTAGCCTTAAGTTCTTTTACATATTCTCTCTTTTTATGTGCTTTTCTTCTTTCTTCTTCTATCATATCTTGAGATATTTCATCATGTAATTCTTCTTTGTCTTCAACATCACCTTTATCATCTATTTCTTCTTGTTCTCCAGTCTCTTCTTTATTCTCTCCTTCTTGTTCTTCACCATCTTTTTTATTTGGAACTTGCACTCGTTCACTACTAATATCAGCATAAGAATCAATAAATGAATCATCATCAAAAGCAAGTTCCTCCTCAGTTGGAGGAGCAACACCTACCTGTGTTTGTCTTATTAATGTTTTGGTTTTTCTTATTAAGTTTCTACAATAATTCTCAAAATTCTCTATGTGATTAGCTGCTTCAACTCCATCTAAACCAATAGCCTCATTTCTTGCTAATTTTCTTACTTGATCAATCTGTTCATTTTTTACAATAAATATTCTTGCATTTACTGCATTAAAATTTTCTAAAATTGATACATTTGCATTCTCTATTTTAAATATAACATATCCTGCATATAAATCCTTACCAATCTCACATTCTAATATATCATAATCAGGATTATCTCTTTTTAATGATCTAACAAGTCTTTTAAAACCTTCCATTTTTTTACTTACTGGCATCACATAATTGCTACGACTTTGTTTTAAATTTTGTGGATTATCATCAAAAAAATCCTTTCTTTCTTTTTCAGGTCTAAATATTCCATCATCAGAAAACTTAACATTTAAAGAATCCATCAAATCTTCAAAACTATCAAACCTTTTATCATCAAAATTCTTCTTTAAATCCATATATTTAATAAAATCTTCATACTTTTCTTTTATTTCTTGATATTCAATTGTATTTTCAAGTGATTTTAATCTTAAAGCTTTTTCATATACTTCTTTTACTTTTTCAAAATCACCTTGTACTTTATAACTTGCTGCTAAACTTTCAAATACTTTAAATACTTTAGGATTTGTAAATTTTATACTACCTTTATTTGTTGCTAAAAAGCGTATAACAGATGCATTAATTAAATTTTGATATTGCTCAATGTCTAAATACATATTTTGAGATTGCATAATTAATAAATTCATTATATCATCTCTATTTATATCATCTGCATCAGCAACTTTCTTTGCTATAATTTTAGATATATATTCACTTGTCATTCCTTTTGTTGAAGTTCCTGGATTTCCTAAAATTGAAGCATATATTGTTGCAATTTCATTTTCCATATTGTCTTTATCTTTTTGTGTTGTCATATTACTTTCTCTTATATCTTCTGCCATTAATTGCAAGGTTTCATTTATTGGTTCATATTTTGAAACTTCTTGATAATTTTCTAATAATGGTGCCATTAACTTTTTTAAATCTCTTAATTGAATTTTTTTACCACTTGCTTTTTTATTTTGAATTAACATATTATATTGTCTTTTTATGTTTGATGCTTTTGATTTTTTTTGTTTTTCATTTAATTTTTCTTCTGTTGCTAAATCTTTTCCAAAAACAAATTCATTTATTAGATCAATTAATTCAGGTATTTTCATATATTTAACATTGTATAATGAATACAAAACATTATACAAACTCCTTTCTTTTTTCTCCATCTATTTATTTTGTAAAGAGTATGCTTATTAACAAGCATACTCTTTTTAGTTAGTTTGAATCAAATCTTACTTAATTTGATTCAGAGATTTTTGCAAAGCTCTCCATCTTTCATCAGAAACTACTAATTCGAGTGGAATTAAATCCCAATCAATTTTGCATTTTTTGATTTTAGATTTCAATTCTTCTTTAAGCTCTACACAAATTTTTTCTGCTTCAAACCGTTCAATGCTCACTCCATTAACTACAACAATGTCTCCTGCTTTGACTAATGCATTTTCTAATTCAGGGAGTACTTCTTCAATTTGTTTTTTCAGTGCCTCTTTCATTATCTTTGCATCTCCTTATAACTACTTAAAATTGCTTTAAGCGATATATATATTATATCATACCAAAAAAATATTATCAACTTATTAATTAGTAATAAATTTTATAACCTTTTTCTACATTTTTCATAATATAAACCAATGAGATGCAGTTAAGTATGGCAGACTTAAAAAAATCAATTTTTTCCATAATAAAAACCTCCGTATTCTTTTTCATGAATACTAGAGGTTCTTGATTTATCGATATTACAATTTTCTGTATGTGGCTTCCCTTAAGGTTTTTAAATTTTACGCACTCTTAAGTTCAAGCCTTAATTTATCACTAATCATTGCTATAAACTCAGAGTTTGTAGGCTTTCCTTTGGCTGCTGAAATTGTGTATCCAAATATGTTTTCTACTGTCTTTTGTTCTCCTCTTCCCCATGCTACTTCTATTGCGTGACGTATTGCTCTTTCTACTCGTGATGGAGTTGTGTGAAATTTATTGGCTATTTGTGGATATAAACATTTTGTAATTTGATTTATAACATCAATATCATTTATAACCATAATAATTGCTTCTCTTAAATATTGATAACCTTTTATATGTGCTGGCACTCCAACTTCATGTATAACATTTGTAACTAATGCTTCAATATTTTCTTCTTTATTAGCTGAGTTGTTTGGAATATCAATATATTGTGGTTTACTTATTCCTATTTCTCTTGAAATAAAATTATTGTTTTGTGATGATGGTTTGTAATTTTTTAGTTCTCTTATTCTTGTTATAAGCAAATCTATATCAAATGGTTTTACAACATAATATTCAGCTCCAAGTTCAATTGCTCTTTGGGTTACTTTGTCTTGTCCAACTGCTGATAGCATTATGCAAATAGGCTTTTTGTTTAATTTTATCATGTTCATTTGTTCTAAAACCCCTATTCCATCTAAATGTGGCATTATTACATCTAATAATAATACGTCTGGCATTAGACTAGATACCATATCTAAAGCTTCATTTCCATCTTTTGCTCTTCCTACAACTACCATATCTTCTTGATTTTTTAAATATGTTGCTAATGTTGTACTAAATTCTTGATTATCATCTGCTATTAAAACTGTGATTTTTTCTCTCATGTTTTTTCCTCCTATTTTTCAATTGTAAAAAACTTACATTTTGGATTATATTATATTGAATTTAAGATTACAATATATTTTTGGAAGTTTTTGACATTTCAATCACTTATTTACTACTATATTTACTATTTTTCGACACAATTCGACAATTCTTATTTTATTGATTTTTTGTTCTTCGATGTTTTTCAAAAAAATATCCTTTTTCTCTTTTTCCATTTCAATTTTTATTCTTATATTTTCTGAATAATCAATATTTATGATATTTATATCATTACTTTTGCAATAATATTTAAAATTTTCTAAATTAGAATAATCTGTTTCTAGTTCAATTTCAAAACCATCTTTTTGAAATAATAATTCACTTTTTTGAATAGCTTTTTTCGTTGCATCAGAATATGCTCTAACTAACCCACCTGTTCCAAGTAAAATTCCACCAAAATATCTTGTTACAATAACTATTATATTACATAAATTACTTCCTTGTAATATATTTAGCATAGGTGCTCCAGCTGTTCCTGATGGTTCTCCATCATCACTTGATTTTTCAATTATTCTATCTTCTTCTACAATTCTATAAGCTATACAGTGATGTTTTGCATCATAATATTTCTTTTTTATTTCTTTTATTTTGTTTTCTGCTTCTTCTACATTTTTTACTGGATAAATGTCTGCTATAAATTTTGATTTTTTTTCAATAATTTCTGTTGTTTCATTTTTTGATATTGTATAAAATTCTTTCATTCTTCTAAATCTCCAACATGCATTCCTGCAGTATAACCTGTTGAATATGCTATTTGTAAATTAAATCCTCCTGTATATGAATCTACATCTATTATTTCTCCTGCAAAATATAACCCTTTTACTAATTTTGATTCCATTGTTTTTGGATTTATTTCTTTTATATTTATTCCCCCACTTGTTATAATTGCTTCTTCTACTGGTCTAAAGTCTTTTATTGTAAGTTCGAATTTTTTTAATACTTTTACTAAATTTCTTCTTTCTTCTTTTGTTATCTCATTAACTCTTTTTTCTTCATTTATTTTTGTTTTTTCAATTACAATTGGAATCATTTTTTGTGGTAATAATTTGTCTAATGCATGCTTAAATTGTTTATTTTTAAATTCTTTAAAATCTCTTAATATTCTTTCATCTAATTGTTCTTCTGTTAATGCTGGTTTTAAATCTATTTGTAATTTTATTTTTTGCTCTTTCATTAGATTATCTATTTCTTTATATCTTACCAAATGTGCTGAACCACTTAAAATTGTAGGTCCTGAAATTCCAAAATGAGTGAATATCATTTCTCCAAAATCTTCATATATTAACTTATTTTTTGATTCATCAATAATTTTTATTCCAACATTTCTTAAACTTAAACCTTGCATTTCTTTACATTCATTCTTCTCATATATTACCAAAGGAACTAGTGATGGTCTTATTTCTGTTACTTTATGTCCTATATTTTTGGCTATTAAATATCCATCTCCTGTTGATCCTGTTAATGGATAACTTTTTCCCCCTGTTGCTAGTATTATTTTATCTGTTTGAATTATTTCTTTCTCTGTCCTTACTCCTAATACTTCACCATTTTGTACTAAAATTTTTTGAACTCTTGTATTAAATAATTTTTTTATTTTTAATTCATTTATTTTTGATTTGAAACAATTTAATACATCTATAGATTTGTCTGTAACTGGAAAAATTCTGTTTCCTCTTTCTTCTTTTACTTCAAGTCCTTGATTTTTTAGAAAGTCTATTATATCTGTATTTGTGTAATTTTGAAATGCACTATATAAAAATTGCCCATTACCTGGAGTATTTTTTATAAATTCACTCATATATAATGAACTTGTTATATTACATCTACCTTTTCCTGTTATTAATAATTTTTTTCCAAAATCTGAATTTTTTTCTATTATTGTTACATTATTTCCATATTCGGCTGCTGTTATTGCTGCCATCATTCCGGCAGGTCCGCCACCTATTACAATTACATTTGCCATATTTTTTTCGTTAGACTTTTTCTAACTTCCTCCGTTCCTTATTTTTCATTATTATATTAACAAATTTTTGATAAAAAATCAAATAATTTACAAAAATATCTTGACAAATTTGTAAAAACATACTAAAATAATTAATGTGTTCACAAATGGACTAAACAATGGTGGATGTAGCGTAGTTGGTTAACGCGCCAGTTTGTGGCACTGGAGACCGTGGGTTCGAGTCCCATCTTCCACCCCATATAATACCTTATATGGTTGTTTATAATTTTATACATTGGGCTGTAGCCAAGCGGTAAGGCATTAGACTTTGACTCTAACATGCGCTAGTTCGAATCTAGCCAGCCCAACCAAAATAACGAGATATGTTAATATCTTGTTTATTTTTTTATATGTAAAAAGGAACTATTTTCATAGCTCCTTTTCTTTATCTATCTATCGCTTTATTTTCAACTTCATTTTGAACTTTTTCAATAAATTCGTCAATTGTCATCTCACCTAAATTAGCTCCATTTTTTCTTGCACGAACAGTTACAACTTGACTTTCTTGTTCATTTGCACCTATAACTAACATATATGGAACTTTTTCAAGTTGAGTTTTTCTGATTTTATATCCAATTTTTTCATTTGAATCATCTAATTCAACTCTTATTCTCTTAGCTCTTAATTTCGCTTTTAATTCTGTACAATAATCAATTTGAGCATCTGTAATAGGTAATATTTTTGCTTGTATTGGTGATAACCATAATGGGAATGCACCTTTTGTTTCTTCAATTAAGAATGATATAAATCTATCTGAAGATCCAAGTATTGCTCTGTGTATTACTACTGGTCTATGTTCTTTATTATCTTCACCAACATATGTTAAATCAAATCTTTCTGGTAATGCAAAATCTAATTGACATGTTGGTATTGTAACATCATGATTTAATGCTGTTTTGATTTGAATATCAATCTTTGGTCCGTAGAATGCAGCTTCTCCTTCTGCTTCATAGAAATCTATATTCATTTCTTTTAATATTGCTCTTAATTGTGATTCTGCTGTTTCCCACATTTCATCATTATCTATATATTTTGCTTTATTGTTTTTATCTCTTAATGATAATCTGTATTTAAATGAATCTGCTGAAAATCCGAAGTCTTTTTGATATACTTCTTTTATTAATTTTAATACATTTCCTACTTCTTCTTTTATTTGATCTGGTCTTACAAATAAGTGTGCATCATTTTGACACATTTGTCTAACTCTTTCAAGTCCGCAAACAGCACCACTATTTTCATATCTAAAATCATTTGCTAATTCACCTATTTTTATTGGTAAATCTTTGTATGAACGTTGTTTACTTTTATATACTAACATATGATGTGGACAGTTCATTGGTCTTAATACCATTTCTTCATTATCTAATTTCATTGCAGGAAACATGTCATCTTTATAATGATCCCAATGTCCACTTGTTTTATATAATTGAACATTTGCAAGTGATGGTGTATATACATGACTATATCCTAAATCTATTTCTTTATCTTGTATATATCTTTCTAATATTCTTCTTATTGTTGCTCCATTTGGCAAATACATTGGAAGTCCTGAACCAACTAATTCGTGTGTCATAAATAATTCAAGTTCTTTTCCTATTTTTCTATGATCTCTTTGTTTTGCTTCTTCTAATAATCTTAGATGTTCTTCAAGTTGACTTGCTTTTAGGAATGATACTCCATATATTCTTTGCATTGAGTCATTTTCTTGATTTCCTTTCCAATATGCAGCAGATGTTGTTAATAATTTTATTGCTTTTATTTTTCCTGTTCTATTTATATGTGGTCCTGCACATAAATCTATAAATTCTCCTTGTTTAAAGAATGATATTGTTTCACCTTCTGGAAGTTCTTTTATTAATTGAACTTTATATGGTTCTTCTTTTTCTTCCATTAACTTGATTGCTTCTTCTCTTGATAATACACTTCTTTCTAATGGTAAATCTTCTTTAACTATTTTTTTCATTTCTTCTTCTATTTTGACTATATCTTCTTCTGAGAATGGCTTTTCTACTCTAAAATCATAGTAAAATCCATTTTCAATTGCTGGTCCTATTCCTAGCTTTGTGTTTGGATATAATCTTTTTACTGCTTGTGCTAATATATGTGATGTTGTATGCCAAATTGTCTTTTGTAATTCTTCATTTCCTTCTTCCATATCTAAAATTTGTCCATCTTTTTGTATTGTTCTAATCATAATTATACCTCCTTATATTTTGGATTTACCTTATTTTATAAATAAAAAAACACTCCTATAGATATTTCTATCTATAGGAGTGCTTATATTACACGGTTCCATCCTATTTTTAACTTACTGATAGATTATAACGTATCTTATACGTCTAACTTATTCGTTAGAAAGCTAAAGAGTTAGTTTTTCAAATATGTTTTCCACAATTAGTTCTCAGCCTGTGACTAATTTTCTCTGTTGATAACCTTTATTTTACTTTTCTCTTAATCTTAAATATCACTATTTTTCTTTATTACTACAAATGAACTAATTCCTACTATTGCTAATGCTACTATTGCTACTATTGTTCCTGTACTATCTTCTATACCTGTATGTGGTAATGATGTATTTGTTGTTTTTGTTATTTTTACAGTTGTTGTAGTAGTCTTTGGGATTTCTAATGTAGTACTTGTGCTTGGTGTAGTTGTTGTTGTAGTTGGTGCAGTTGTTGATGTTGATTCTGTTGGTAAATCTGTTGGTGTTAAAATATCAAAATCATCATCAGCATATGCTATATTTGATATTGCTAATGCAATCATTGTAATTCCTATTATTAATGTTAATTTAAAAAATCTTTTCATATTATTTACCTCTTCTAATTTATTATTTAATAACTCAATATTATTTATACCATATTATTTTATTTTTTTCAATACATTTTTCAAAAAAAATATATTTTTTTACATTTTTATTTGTTATACTTTTTCTTTAAATATATCATTTACAATTCTTGAGAATTCTTCTTCCTTCTTAGTTAACTCTATTTTTATGTTTCCTTTTTTGCTTTGAGTATATAATTCTTTTTCATTCAAATATTCTTCTAAATATTTTGCAACTGTTTTTCCTGTATTTATTAATTCTACATCATATTTTAGTTCATCTCTTATAACTTGTTCATATATTGGAAAATGTGTACAGCCTAAAATAATCTTATTTATCTTCTTTTCTTTAAATGATTTCATATATTCTTTAATTGCATTTCTTCCTTCTATTCCTGTTGCTCTTCCTTCTTCAGCAATCGTTGCAAGCATCGGACATGCTTTATTTATTACATTAATATTAGAAATATTTTTTCTCAATTGTCTTTCCCATTCGCCACTTCTTATTGTTCCTTCTGTTGCAATTACCCCTACTTCTTTGTACTCTTTTTCTTTAATATATTCTACTGTTGGTTTTATAATTCCTATTATTGGTATTTCAAATTTTTGTTGTAATATATCTATTGCTTGACTTGTTGCAGTTCCACAAGCTATTACTATTATTTTTACATTTTTCTTTATTAAATATTCTACATTTTGAATTGCAAATTTTATTATTTCTTCTCTATTTTTTTCTCCATATGGAAAGTTTTTGGTATCTCCTAAATATATATAATTTTCATTAGGCAATCTTTTTTGAATCTCTTTTAATATTGTTATTCCTCCAACTCCAGAATCAAAAATTCCTATTGGTCTATTATCCATTTTCTTTTTCCTCTCTTATTATTTTGTAACTGTATTATTATATAATATATTTATGTTTTTGACTAGTTATTATTGTCAATTATTTTATTTTTTCATATTATACATTAATAGGCTTTGCCTAAATTTTATTAAAGGAGTTTATTTATGGAAATGGATGAAAGAAAATCTGAGCCAATGTGTCCTATAGTTGATATTGATGGATTTATTGCTGATGGAAAGCAATTTGATTTAGATATTACTTTGGCTAATGATCATAGAGATGTTATTTATGGTATTGTTAGAGATTGTTTCAAAGAGCCTGTAAGCGATGCTGTTGTTAAATTAGTTGAAATAGAATATAAATGTGGTAAAAAAGAATTAAAACCTGTTTCCCATACATTTACAGATGAAGATGGTGAATTTGTTTTTGGTCCTCTTTGCCCTGGTAAAAAATATGCTGTACAAATTTGGGCTAATCAAGTAAAACACATAAAAATTTGTGCAAAATGTCATCATGAAGGAAAATGTTTAAAAGGTGTTGATTTAGATTGTGATAAAAAAGATTTTCCACATTGTGATAGATGTTTAAAAGATGAATTAGAGGTATCAGATTCTGAATAATTTTTGAGGTTACTTTTGTAGCCTCTGTTTAATTTTATGAATTTTGTTCATAATTATTTTATGGAGGTCTATATATGAAAAAAAAATCTCATTTGTTTAGAAATATTATATTATTCATAATTTCAGCTATCTTTCTATTAAGTTTTTCTTATTATATATATACTACATATAGTAATATTGAAATGTCATCAGAATATGATATCTCAAAAATTAGTACTTCTAATAATTCGGTTTCAACTACTACAAATTTAGACATTTCAAATATGTTAGAGGATGTTTCTAATTGTGTTGTTGGTATATCAAAAATAAAATCTCATTCTACATCTATTTTTTCAACAAGTTCTTTAAATGATTTAGGGATTGGTACTGGAATAATTGTTTCAAATAATGGATATATTTTAAGTAATTGTCATGTTACTGGTGAAAAATTTAGTACATGTTATGTTACATTAGAAAATGGTAACACATATGATGCAACTGTTTTGTGGTGTAATTCAGAGTTAGATTTATCTGTTTCAAAAATAAATGCCTCCGGTCTAAATTATGTAAAATTTGGAGACTCTTCCAAAATTAAATCTGGTGAAACTGTTTATGCCATTGGCAACCCTATTGGATATGAATTTAGAAGGACTATAACATCTGGAATAATTAGTGCTATAAATAGAACTATAAAAATTGAAGAAAATAATTCTGTATCATATATGACTGATTTGATTCAGACTGATGCTTCTATTAACCCTGGAAATAGTGGTGGACCTTTAATTCTTTCTACAGGAGAAGTTATCGGAGTAAATAGTGTAAAAATTACATCTGCAGAAGGTATTGGTTTTGCCATTCCTATTAATGTTGTAAAACCTGTAATTGAAAAAATTGTATCAACTGGAGCTTTTGATGAGGCTTATCTGGGAATTTATGCTTATGACAAAGAAACTACTCCATATTTTTCTTCTACAAATGTTCCAAATGGAATTTATATAGCACATATTAATAAAGATAGTCCTGCTTATTCTAGTGGAATAAAAATTGGAGACATTATTACTTCTATTGATGATAAGACTTTTAATAATATGATTGAATTAAGAGAATATATTTTTACTAAAAGCCCTGGTGATAATATTACTATTAATATTAGTAGAGGTTATATAACTAAATCTTTTAATATTACATTATCAAAAAAGTAGGCTTTCGCCTACTTTTTTAGTTCTTTATTTCTAATAATTTTTCTTTCAATTTATTTTCAATTTCTTCAAGTTGAACTTCTGCCTCTTGTCTTTTTACTCTTCCATTTTCGTGAATTTCTATAACTTTATCTAATGTATCTATAATATCTTGATTTGTTTTTTGTAATGTTTGAACATCTACAACAGCTTTTTCAGATTCTTCTGCAATTTCAATTGTTCCTTGTTTTAATAATTCACTATTTTTTGTAAGCATATCATTTGTCATTTGTGTAACTTGTTTTTGTGCTCCTAATGCATTTCTTGCATTTGTTATTCCTAATGCTATAACAATTTGATTTTTCCAAAGTGGAATTGTATTTATTAATGAACTTTGTATTTTTTCAACTAATTCACTATCATTGTTTTGAATTAATCTAATTTGTGGTGCCATTTGAATTGATATAATTCTTGTTGTTTTTAAATCATATATTCTTTTTTCAAATCTATTTATTATTGCTACCATATCATTTACAGCTTGTGCATCTGTTTGTTCTTTTGTTTCTTCTGCTATTTTTTGTAATTCTGGTAATGTAACTGTTTTCAATTCTTCTAATTTCTTTTCACCAGCAATTATATATAATGATAATTCTTTAAAATATTGTAAATTTTTATCATACATTGTATCAAATATTGCAATATCTTTCATCATTTGAAGTTTATGTGTTTCTAATGATTTTTCTATTTTAGTTATATTATTTTCTACTTTGTCATATTTTGCTATTAATTTTTCGACTTGTTTTTTTGCAGAATTGAATATTCCTAATATTCCCTTTTTCTCTTCAACTGGAACATCTGCATTAAATTCTTTTATTTCTGTTACTAATCCTGATAGTAAATCTCCAACTTCTCCAGAACTTTTTGTTCTAACATCATTTAAAACACTATCTGAGAATTTTGAGATATTACTTTGTGCACTTGAACCAAATTGTAATATTTGGGCAGTATTTTTTACATCAACTTTACTAATAAATTCATCTATTGCAGATTTTTCCTCTGGTGTTAAAGCATCATAATTTAATGATTTTTCCACAACAGCTTCATCAACTTTTTTATCTGTTTGTAATGCTAATTCGATATCTTTTGTATCTACATTTTTAGCAACTTCTAATTTTATTTCTTCTTCCATTTTATTTTCTCCAATCTTTTTTTATAATTATATTTAAAATTTTATAAACTATTTATTTCCTAAATATGAAATTAATTGTTCATATACATTCATTTTTAGGCTTGATACTGTACTTATTATGCTTTGTGGTATTCCTTTTACATTTACTTGTGTTACATCATAATTTCCACCTGTTACACCTGTTCTAAATCCATATTTTGACCATGCTATTTGTTGTATCTCTTTATCTTCATAAACTTCATAATATTCATCTCCTGCTTCATCAAATGATGCTATACAATGTGAATTCCATATTGTTGGGGTTGGATATAATATTCTCATTTTGTCTTTTACTTGTTCCCATCCATCTGGATTTGAATTTGCAAAATCTATTACACTTTTTTCATAATCAACAATCATTGGCTTTCCTCCAACTCCTGTTTTTAAGTATAATTCAAATAAATCTGCTGGTGTATTGTTCATATATCCTGATTTTGTGTAAAATTCTTTTAGTTTGGGTAAATTTTCTGCAACTGCTTCATCTGTTATTTCTCCATCACACATAATTGAAAGTAATAATCCATAATATGTTGCACCAGGTGATGATGTAACTGGATCTGTTGAGTCTATATTTATACTTCCATATAACATATCTACTCCAATGTCTTTCCATTTCTTTCCTTCAAGTATATATGATATTAATTTTGGCATATCTGTTATATAATATACCCCATCTTTTTCTGTTACTATTTTTTGTTCTATTAATGCATCTACAACTGTATCCCAACTATATATTACAATTGGAGTATTTAATGTTAATCCACCTTTTTGAACTGTATATCTTGCTGATTCTCCTTTTGTTGTATCTGGTGCTAATTTATAATAATCATAAAATCTTTGATCAGAACAGAACATTACATCATATTTTGTTCCATCTTCTCTTACTAATGGATTTTTAATTAGTTTTCCATTACTCCATGAATCATATATAACATTTAGTCCATATTTCTTTTTCATTATTTTATTGACTTCTTCATCTGCTAAGAAATTTTCTTTTCCTCCACCTGTTGCAACATATACTGTTTTTAAGTTTGATTCCATAATTGATTCTCCATTTGTTGAAAAGAATTTTATTCCTATTATGATTAAGACCAATATTACTAAAATTCCAAATCCTATCCAGACTTCTTTTCTTCCTCTCATATTTTTTATCTTCCTTTCTTTAGGCTTTAATTATCTATATTTAAACTTACTTCCTATTTTTTTATATTTATATCTCCTAAAAATCCATCAGATTTTAACATTTCTTCAAATACTTTTAATTCTGCATCTGTATCTATAATCTCTGCTTGATACATATTATTTAATTGTTCATGAAAAGCTTCTTTTATTTTTGCAATCATATCTCTTACAGACTTCATAAATTTTTGACTTTCTTCTGAATTTAATTTTTGATTTTCAATTTCATCATATCTTTGCAATATTTTTATTGTTACTGGTAAGTAATAATTTATAAAATTATTTACTTGTGATAGTTTTCCTGGATTTTTTGATAAAGTATCAATTATCTTATTTGATGTATTACAAATATCTTGGACATTTGCAATTAATTCTCTGTCTTCTAATTGTTTTGAAATATCAAAAATTTGCGTTGTTTGTGATTTTGCATTTTTTAGTATTTCATATAAATTAGTATTTTTAGTTGAATAATCAATTTTACTTCTATCTTTAAATATTAAGGTTCCGGCTCCATATGCCACTGCACTTATTGCTAATGATGGTACTAATTGAACTCCAAGAGCTAAATATGGTACTGCAAAAAATGTTCCACCTAATATTGCAGAAAAAATATATTCTTTTTTCATTATGTTTTCCTTTCTTTCTAGTTATATCCCCTTACTTGTTTAAATGCTTCTAATAAATTTGTTCTTCCATCAAATACTTTTGCATTTGTTAAATTTGCTATATCTTCTAATTGTGTTTTATCTGCTGATCCAAACATTATGCTAAATATTGGTATATCTTTATTTATTTGTCTATATACTGATTGAAGTTGGGTTAATCTATTATAATTTGATTCACCATCTGTCATTAATACTACTGATGTATTATACTTTTCTAAGTTTTCTTTATTTAATATATTTAATCCTTCAATTGCTGGTATATATATATCTGTTCCACCATTTACTTTTGTTGATGTTATTTGATTTATTAATTCTTCTGTTTTAGTTCCATCTTCTGTTGTATATTCTCCAAGTATTTCATGATTAAATGGTATTATTGTTATTTTGTCTTTATTTGAAAATTGTAATAAATCTTTTGATGCTTCTTCTTCATTTAAGATATATTGCATTGCTTCTATTAATTGTTTGCTTCCACTTCCATACATACTTCCTGAATAATCTAAACAAAATACAATATTTATTGGTTTTCTTAATTCTGTTTGATATATTCCTAGTGCTGTTTTTATTACTGCTGTACTTGGATATTTTACTGGCACAATATATTTTGTTGTATCTATTCCCCAGTTTGGATTAAATACTGTTTTATCTGCATTTTCATTTATTCCACCAAACCAAACTCTTCTTCCTGTTTTCACTAATTCAGCTTGTCCTTCATTACTTAATATGTAATTTTGTATTTTTTTAAATTCTTCTAGCTTAGCATCATCTTTATTATCTATATATGCAAATGGTGAATCTGATATTGAAACCCCATCTTTAGTATATATTGCATATAATGGTTCTTCTCCTTTTTGTTCTAGCTGTTTATTCATATTTATTAATGATGTTTCATAAGTTATTAATGCTTCATAATTACCTTTTAAAAACATTTCTTGTAAAAATTCATCATCTCCTGATGATCTTTTTACTCCTGAATATAATTGAATTAACTGATCTTTTAACTCCTCATTTTGTAAGTTTTCTTCTGTTAATATTTCAGGATTTCCTGCAAGTGTTGTTAAAAATCCTAAATATGCTGTTGCTCCTGTATTTGTTTGAGTTGGTGATGACATATTGAATTTTAGTTTTCCTTGGTTTATTGCCTCTAATATGTCTTTCATATAAACATCTTTTCCTATAAATCCTAATTCTTCAGCTTTTGATTTTTTTATTCCAAATACTACTGGATTTATACTTGTTGATTTTGAATTTGTTGTTTTTATTTTGCTATCTAGCATATATAACCATATTGAATTTGAACACCATACTGCATCATATTTTTCACCATTATTAAGTTTTGACATTATTTCAATTGTTCCTGCATAATCTATGCTTACATCTATATTATTCTTTTTTGCATAATTTTGTATGATTTCTTCTATGTCTTTGTTTTCTGTACTTGATATTATTTTAAATGTATTATCTGAATTCGTTTTCTCTGTTTTTTTTATTGTTGTACCTAATTCTTCCCTCATACCTTCAAAAAAACATATCATAATAATAAAAATAATAAAAATTAAAATAATAGATTTCTTTTGTTTTTTCTCCATATTTTCTCCCCTTTCTTACATATACAACTTTATCATTAATCTCTTAATTTTTCAATAGAAAAAAACTAATAGGCAAAAATTAATAAAACTTTTGCCTATTAGTTATATTTTTACTTTAATTTACTTTTGAAAAATTTTGCTATATTACCACTCATAAAAAATACTATAGCAACTATAACCAATGCTACAATAATATCCCAAAACAAACTTCCTGTTGTAATTTTGATTTTTCTAGGAATACTGTAAAAAAGGAGCATTGTTGTAATAAAGCATATCTCTTCAGATACATTTGAGTCTGAAAAAATCACATACCAAAAATTATTTTTAGAAAATGTTTCTATATCTGTTTTCTTTATTTTTCGAACAATTCTAATAATGATAATAATTGCTAATACTACTAATGCTATTAATACATTAATAATTCTAGGAAAAGTCCCTAAAAGTGTTATTATTGCTAAAACAATACCTGTTATTGTTAAAATTTTTTCAACATTTGTCGTTTTACATAATTCAATAATCCGTTTTTCAAAATCTTTCATAATTTGCCTCCCATAACATTTGTTGGTGTATATTCGTTCTATATGTCAACTCCAAATAGGAGATAAAAAAGTTAATGTTTGTATTTTATCATTTTGCATTGATTTTGTCAATTAATCCACATGATTCTTTGCCTTCACCACAATATTTATCTGTTATACATGTTGGACCAAGTCCTTTTCCTATTAATGGTGCTACATGTTTTACTTGTCTTACCATTTCTTGTGTAATAAATCTAATTTGCCATTGTGCCTTATTACAACAACGCATTCTTGAAACCCATTGTAAATTTCTAGCATTCATTGTTGTTATAACATTTAACATTTGTGCCCCAATATAAAAATATATTAAATCTTCTTCTGCAATTCCTTGTTCTTTAAATTCATCAAACATTTTTATATTTTCATTAACAGCTTTTTGATATACATCATTTGCGTTTTTCTTTATTGTTTCTGGTGTTATATAATTTTTCATATCCCATAATGGTACAAATTCTGGTATTAGCAATGGATGCATTCTATGTCTTGTTAAATGTGTTAATATTGATAATGAAATTGGAATTTGAAAACTAAAACTTACTTGTTCTAATTCTCTTTTTTCTTCTTTATGAAGAATATTTTGCATCATTTTTTCTTTTGCATTTTCATCTTTTTCTTCTAATTCTTTTAATATCTCATCAGCCATTTTTTCTGAACATTGATAATGATACATTATATTACTTTTTAGTACAACATCATCTGCATTTGGTGTATAACTTAAAAGTTCTGGCTTTTCTAATATTTTTATTGAGGGTCTCTTAGTCATTTTTTCCAAATATTCAAATTGATTATCACTATTCATTTTTGAATTTTCTATGCATTCTGTTAAATATGGTACTTTTTCTTTTATAATTTCATATAAGATTTTTCCAAATTCATTTAATTCTTGTATTCTACTTAATCTTCCATATATAAAAGATTCAACCATCTTTTCTAATTCTCTTGCATCTAATCCCATTATTATATTACTATGAAAACAATATGGTAATATAAATCTTGCATCTTCTACGTCAATTCCTTTGTCTACTAATTCGCCATATGTATTAAATAAATATTGCATATGTTTTTGATATTTTTCTTTTAATTGTTCATTTTGTGGATGTATATTCAAATTTGAATCTCTAAATTCTGGTGTATAAAATCCAGCAGTACGAAAATCTACTTCTCTTCTAGATTTTATTGTAAATGAAGTTAATCTATTTCCAATAATTGTTTGTTCAATAATTGGTGTTACATCTGATATGGCAAATACTAAATAATCATGTTCAATAATTGATTTATGCCCCATTGAAATAATTCTTTTTATTAATTTTAAATTTTTTTCATAGTCATTACAATTTTCTAATACTTCGAAAACATTTCCTTTAAATCTTGATAATTTTCCTGCTGCAGCTACTTTTTGAATTCTTTTTTCTAATTCTTCTTTTTCACAACTACATAATAATTCTACCTTCATTTTATACCTCTTTTTTTATAATATTTTATCTTTTTAAATATATCATAATGATTTTTTATTTTCAATAATTTTAAATTTTTTTAATTTAGGTATTACATTTCAAAATTTTTTATGCTATAATAGCGCCTGCGAGTAGCTAAGATATATAGCGGAAATCCAGCAAATTGGGTTTCCGCTTTTTTTATGTGCTAGTAATGATCTCTGAACTTCCTAGTATATAAGAGCTACAATAATATTTTATAAAAGGAGGACGTTATGGAAAACGTTAAACAAAACAAAATGGCTGACATGCCAATGAAAAAACTTTTCTGGAAAATGGGATTACCTATGATTATTTCCATGGTTCTACAAGCATTATACAATGTTGTAGATAGCATATTTGTTACAAACATGGGAGAACAAGGTGCTATTGCAAATCAAGCTTTAACATTAGCATTTCCTATTCAAATTTTAATTATTGCTATTGGTGTTGGTACAGGAATTGGGCTAAACACATTACTTTCTAAAAATCTAGGAGAAAATAATAAAGAACAAGTAAATAAAGTTGCTGGTAATGGTATTTTTATTAGTATTTGCATTTTTATATTATTCTTTTTATTTGGAATGTTTGGATCAAAATGGTTCATTTCTTTATTTTCTGCTGGTAATGAAGAAATAATTTCTATGGGAACAACGTATTTAAAAATTTGCTGTTGTTTTTCACTAGGTTCTATTGCATATACAGCATATGAAAGATTTTTACAAGCAACTGGTAAAACTAATTTATCTGCAATAGCACAAATATCTGGTGCAATTGCAAATATTGTATTAGATTATATTTTTATTTTTCCATTAAATATGGGTGTTGCTGGTGCTGCTTGGGCAACAGTAATTGGACAATTTTTATCTTTATTTGTCGCAATAATATTTCATTACACTGTAAATAAAGAAATTGATAAAAATTTAAAATACATAAAACCTGATTTAGGTTTAATAAAAGGAATTTATAGTATAGGCCTTTCTGCTGCAATTATGCAATCATTACTTTCTGTTATGATGGCTGGAATGAATGCTATACTAGGAACAGCAAAAGCCAATCCAACAATATTAGTAGGATCTTTTGGTATATATTATAAAATTCAAAATATTGCTGTACTTGCATGTTTTGGATTATCTAATACTATTATTACAATATTATCATTTAATTATGGTATGAAAGATAAAAAAAGAGCTGATGATTGTATTAAATATGGAATTATAGATACTGCAATTGTCACTTTAATAATCACTGCATTATTTGAAATCTTTGCTAATCCATTATCAAAATTATTTGGATTATCTGGTGGGTCTACAACTCAAATTATTGATGTTTGTTCAACAGCACTTAGAATTTCAAGTATTGGCTTTGTATTTATGGGATTTTCTATTGCTGTTCAAGGTATTTTACAAGCTCTTAGATATGCTGGTAAACCTCTTATAATTTCATTATTAAGATTAGTTATATTTGTATTCCCTATCGCATATTTATTTACATTATCTGACAATGTTATAAATTTAGTTTGGTGGACATTCCCTATTTCTGAAATTCTTACTGCTATAATTTCAGCTTTCATATTGAAAAATGCTTACAAACAAAAAATTGCAGTTTTAGAACCTACTGTTTACAAAGATAATCTAGTTATTTCAATATCTCGTGAACATGGTACAAATGGTAAAGAAATTGCAAGAAATGTTGCAAAACAACTTGGAATTGCATTTTATGGAAAAGAAGAAATTAAAGATTTTGCAATTAAACATTCTTTAGTAGGAAATTATAATGATACTGATAAATTATATAATGATTTCTTATCATTAGAAGCAAATGGTGATTCTATTATCAAACAAGCTAATGTTATAAAAGAAATTGCTAATGCTGAAAGTTGTGTAATTGTTGGAAGATCTGCTGATTATATTTTAAGAGATAACAAGGATTTAATTAAAATATTTCTTTATGCTCCTGAACAATACAAAATAGATACTATAAAAAGACTTTATAATGATAATGATTCAACAGCAAAATCATATATGGAAAAATCTGATAAAGCAAGATCTACTTATTATGAAGTTATCTCAAATCAAATATGGGGTAATAAAAACAATTATGACATTTGTTTAGACTGTCAAATTGGTAATGATGAAATTGTAAAAATAATTTGTAATTATGTAAAAAATAAAATGAAAAATTAGGAATATTTTTCTGTTGACATTTTGTCTGATACTATTGATTTAACTTTAAACGTTACTGATGAAGCAAGAAAAATTTTACACTATTGCGAAGAACATTTGATAGATATTCAATCTATTAGAAAACAATTGCAAAGTGTAGATGAAAGAACCAAAGCACTAACAGAACTTGCATTGAACAGATTTATAGCTAATCATGATGTTGGATGTACATATATTCTTCAATCTGATTTACTTCCTTCTGAAAGAAATTTGGATATTGTAAATCACAAATACATAGAGGTCATACCAATTCTGCTGGATTTAAAATTGCAATTAATTCTGATTTGAAAACAAGTTTAAATTATACTTTTGATTTATTAATTAATGCTATTTTGAATTCATAAAATCCAAGCCATAGTCTTTTTTGACTATGGCTTAATATTTTTCATTTTAGAACATATCATAAAACCAAAAGAGTTCCTCTGAATAAATAGAAGAACTCTTTTGGTTTTTCGGATTTATGAACTTTTTATACTATTTCACTTAACAGTAAAATAGTATTTTTGAATATCATCTCCATTTTCAATATTGACACAGTATGTAACTGTATGGTCATGATCAAAATAACCTACCGCTTCAGGCTTAATCGAATACTGCTCATTTCCTAAAGCAATAATATCCTTATCTTCCCACTCCTTTCGGATTGAATTATAAGTTGAAACTGAAATCTTGCTATATGGTCCTTTCAAGTCAATGACATATTGAGTGTCAGCTGCATATGGCTGAATTGACACCCCTTTCAAACTAGTTACATAATCATTGTAAAGATTCATTGTACAATTATTGGATTCATTGTTAGACATCCGATAAACTTTTAACTTTGTACTTTTATCAGATATCAACTTAGGTGCTAACATAGCGCTCGCATAAATCAAAATGAAAATCAAAGCGCCAATAGCGATTGCACGTAAATAATTCCGGAAACGATAAAAATTCGACTTTTTCATAAAAAATCCTTTCCTCCACACTACAGTGGAAACCCATTAATAATTTGTATAATAGGTTATTGCTCAACAAAGCAACGTGCTATTTAACTTATTTTATCACACTTCACATAATTTGTAAAGTGTAGTAAGCCTTGCTCTAGTCTTTATACATTTTTACAATATCATTAAAACTCATTTTAGTGCCATAATTTAAAATTGCATTTGAATAAATTTTTATAGCTATTTTTGCAATTATAATACTTGTTATTAATAAGATTACAATTGAAATTATAACATCTGTTGGCTTAGCAAGTCCCATCATTATTCTAAATGGCATACAAAATGGTGATGAAATTGGAAACATTGATGCAAAAACATTCAATTCACTCGCTGGATTCATCATCGTAAAATATGATAAATAAAATCCTATTACTGCAAGGATTGCAACTGGTCCATTTGCAGATTGAATATCTTCTGGTTTACTAACTGTTGAACCTGTTAAAGCGTATAATAAAGCATATTCAAAATATCCAAATATAAAATAAATTATTGTTATAATTCCTAAATATGGTGTTATTTTTGATACATCTATTATTGAATCCAATATACCTGGCTCTAAAAATGTTTTCGCACTAATTAATGCTGTTCCTACTAATAATATCATTTGTAATAATCCAACAATTCCTATTCCAAGTGTTTTTCCTAATACAATTGTCTTTGGAGATGTAGATGTTACAAGTGTTTCAATTATTTTTGATGTTTTTTCTGTTGTAATTGAACTTGATACTTGATATGCACAAAAATATATTGCATAAAATAACACTAATGAAAGTAACATCATAGCATATACATTTCCACTTGCCTCTTCATCAGTTTGTTCTAATGCAAATTCAAAATTTGGAGTAATAGATTTCAATTGTTCTTCTGTTAATCCCAATTTATTAATTTGAATATTGGTATATAATGTATTTAATGTTGAAATAATGTTTTCTGGTACTCCTGACATCATTGTTGCACTTTTTACTATATATTTAATTTTTATATTTTCATCTTGTTTTTCTACTATTATTGCAGAATCAATTTCTTCATTTTCTATTTTTTCTTTTATTTTTTCATAATCTTCATTTAAAATCTGAATTTCATATCCTGTATCTAAATCTTTTAAACTTTCAAGTGTTCCTTCAAATACATTTCCAGAATCAATTATTTCAATTTTATTTACATCTGAATCTTTATTTAACATTTTCATAAAATTTGGTATGTTAAATCCAACTACTATCATTATCAAAAATATTATTGTTGTTATTATAAATGATTTTCTTTGTAGCATATCTTTCATTGTAAACTTTGTTACTATAAATAAATCTTTCATTTTATTCACCCACCTTTTCTATGAAAATATCATTTAATGTTGGCTTCATTATTTCAAATTTATTTATTGTTATTCCTTTTATCACTAATTCTTTTAATAATTCATGTGCCTTTTGTTCATCAAATATTTTTACTGTATAACTATAATTTTTTATATTTTCAATTTCAAATCCTAATTTTTTAATATCTTTTTCTATATTCTCATTTGTTTCGATTTGAACTCTGTTTGCTGGATATGTATCTTTTATTTCTTTCAAATTACCTTTTAGGACTGTCTTTCCTTTATTTAAAATCAATATATCTGAACAAAATTCCTCAATTGTAGACATTTGATGTGCTGACATTATTATGTATTTTCCTTCTTTTACTAAATTAATTATTATATTTTTCAATAATTCAGTATTCACTGGATCTAATCCACTAAATGGTTCATCCAATACTAATAATTCTGGATTATGTATTACTGCTGTCATAAATTGAATTTTTTGTTGATTTCCTTTTGATAATTTTTCTGCTGGTTTATCTAAATATTCTTCCACTTTTAATTTTTTTGCCCAATTTTTTATTGCTTCATCTGCTTCTTCTTTTTTCATTCCTTTTAATTCAGCAAAATACATTAATTGATTATATATTTTGGTCTTTGGATAAACTCCTCTTTCTTCTGGTAAATAACCAAAGTTAACAGACTTTCTATCTACTACTTTTCCATTCCAAGTTATCTCACCACTATCTTTTTTTATTATTCCTAATAACATTCTTATTGTAGTTGTTTTTCCTGCTCCATTTGTTCCTAATAATCCAAATACTCCTGGCTTATTTAGTTCAAATGAGATATTATCTACTGCTCTTTTTCCTACAAATGTTTTAGAAACATTTTTTAAAACTAATCCCAATTTATTTTTCCCTTTCTTATAATTGATGTTTTTATTATATCATACTTTTAATTTCTTTTCTATTGTTTTAATCTAATTGGTCATTTAGGAATGATAAGTGCAAAAAAAGAAGCTCTATGCTTCTTTTTTGATTTGTCTCTTTATATCTTCTAATTTTTCTTTCAAAGTCCACTTTTTAAATTGAACTTTTTCTTTTATATTAGGGAATGCATTTACCAATCTTCTATATAATCTAGATTTATTATGTATAATATTTTTAACCTTTTCAGAAATTTCAATTGTATCATCCTTAATTTCATTTGATACCTTTTTCAAGTTAAGTATAATCTTATATGATACAATATTATCAACTAAATGGACTGCTAATAATGCTCCAATCAATACATTTTGTACCATACTTGGTATCATTTTTAAATGTTTTATTATAAATGGATTTGTTACATATATTATTACACAACTTGCTAATCCAAATAATACTAAATTTTCTAAACAAACTCTACCATTAATATTAAATTTTCTTTGACTATAATCCCACCATCTTGCCTTAAATATTATTTCCATAAAATAACTTGTAAAATATTCTAGAAAACCACAAATTATTATAGACATAAAAAAAGTTACTATTATATCATTCTGATATTTTTGTAATAATAAACTTACTAATACTACTCCATATCCATATATTGGACAAACAGGTCCAATTAAAAAACCTCTATTTACAAACTTTTTATTTCTTATTGAAATTGATATTGTTTCCATTATCCATCCAGCAAAAGCATATATGAAAAATACTAGTACATATATTTTTACTTCGTCAATATTCATCCTAATTCTCCTTTTTTTGGTTTAATATTTTATTTAATTCTGCTCCTAAAAATAATGCATAGAAACATGAATATGTCCACATCATTATTAACATTACTGTTGTTAAACTTCCATATGTTATTGAAAATCCTTTAAATATTGTTAAATATCTTGAAAATACAAATGAAATTACATTTAATGCTATTGCTCCAAATATTGCCCCATATACTTGAGTTTTTAATGCCATTTTATGTTTTGGCATAAATTTATATAATAATATAAATACAATAAATGTTACAAAAATCAATCCAATTTCTGTTGCTATTGATGAAATTAAATTGTAATTTTCTAATGTTCCAAATTTTTCTTTTATTATACTTATAATTCCATTACCAAATACTAATAATGTTAGTCCCATTACAATCAATACTATAAATACTATTGTTTCAATAACAGCTTTTACTCTTGTATATAAATATGATGTTTCTTCTTTATCGTCTGTATTATACACAATCTGTAATCCTTTTGTCAATGCATATAATCCTTTTCCTGCCGCCCAAATTGTAAATATTACAGAAATTGAAATTGTACCTATTGATTTTGAATATACTTCTTGTACAATTCCTAATATCATTTCACTCATACTTGATGGAATTATTTTAGAAATTACATCAAATAATGTTTGTGGCTCAACTCCTGTATATTGTATAAGTGTTATTACTAACATTATAAATGGTATAAATGATAATATTGTATAATATGCACATTGTGCTGAACTTTCGCTTATATGATCTTCTTTCATATTTTTAGATAATTCACTGATTTTTTCTCTTATCATAAATTTCTCCTGAAATTTTTATATTTTAATTTAAAAAATATGGTGTTATTATATATTATAATCTTGGTTTTTTCAAGCTTTTATGTTATACTATTTTTATTATGGAAAATTTAGAAAGATATAAACATTTAAATAAATATTTGAAAGATAAATTTGGTGAAAGAACTTTAAAAATTTGTATTGATGGTGGATTTTCTTGTCCAAATAGAGATGGTTCTATTAGTAATGGTGGCTGTATTTTTTGTAGTGAACGTGGTTCTGGTGATCATATAAAATTTTGCTCTAATTCACATACTATTGAAAATTTTATTTCAGACCAAGTAAAAAATTATTTTACAACATATAAAGCAGAAAGAGCAAATAAATTTATAGCATATTTTCAAAATTTTACTAATACTTATGATTCTATTTCTAATTTAAAACTTAAATATGATTCTGCTTTAATTGATAATAGAATTGTTGCTTTAGCTATTGCAACTCGTCCTGATTGTATAAATGAAGATATTTGCAAGCTTTTAAAATCTTATTGTGATAAATATTATGTTTGGGTTGAACTTGGTTTACAAACCTCTAATGATGAAACTGGTAAATTAATTAATAGAGGCTACTCTTCACAGCAATTTTCTAAAGCTGTTGATTTACTTAATAAGTATAATATTGATGTTGTTACACATATTATGGTTGGATTACCTAATGAATCTTTGGATGATATAAAAAATACTATTGATTTTATTAATAATCATAATATTCAAGGTTTAAAAATTCATTGCACTTATGTTGTTGAAAATACTGTTTTAGCTAGTATGTATTATAATGGAACATATACTCCTATTTCTCTTGAATATTATTTAGAATGTGCTGGATATATTTTATCACATATTAATCCTAATATTGTTATTCATCGTGTTTCAGGTGATGCCCCTAAAGATTTGCTTGTTGCCCCAGATTGGAATTCTCATAAAAAATGGATTATGAATGGTCTTGATAAATATCTTCGTGATAATGATTTGTGGCAAGGAAAATATTATATATAAATAAAAAACACCTTTCGGTGTTTTTTATTTATATTCTGATATTGGTTTTAATATTCCATTACTTTGTTCAAGATTTCCTGCTCCAGAACCTATTCCCTGACCATATTGTGTTTTTTTAGTTGACGTTTGCTCTGTCATTTTTACATTGACTGTTTTTCCACTTGAATCTCCACAATAAGTAATTCCTCTTCTTGAACATTCTTCTTGTGACATATGTTGATTTGTATGATATGTTGCTCTTATTGTTCCTGCTTGAGCAAATATTTTAGCTGGTATAAATTTTTCTCCATTTTGCTTTTGAACTACCTTTGCAATTTCTTTAGTAAGTGTTCCATCTGGATTATATTCATAATATATTGTTGTATAATCTTTATTGGTTATTCTATCTCCATTATAGGCATTTATTTTATCTAAACTTTTATAATATATTTGACCTCCAGCTCCTGCAGTTCCTCCTGAACCTGAAAAATCTCTATACCATTCTGAATTTCCAAACCACATTCCACCTTGATTAAAATATGCAACTAATCCATTACTTCTTGCAGAACCTTTACTATAGTATCCTCCACTAGAACCAATATTCCCATATCCGCCTACAGAACCAAGTCCATTACTTCCTGCCTGTATACTATTTTCTCCATTTCCAGATGTATATCCTCCTGCTGGGCAAGCATGATCGCCACCTCCGGCCTCCAGCACCTCCACCGCCAATTCCAGCGGCTGGATATCCACCAGCTCCTGATCCACTATTATTTGTTGAATCATATCCGCCAGCTCCACCTGCTCCTCCATAAGCATAAATTTCTAATTCATCATATATGCATAATGTTCCGCAATTTTCTCCGGCCTTTCCATCACTTCCACTATTAGTATCTAATCTTGGTGTAAATGTTGTTCCAGCTTGTCCGCCATCTCCACCATTTCCACCAATTCCAGCACCGGCTCCACCGCCGCCACCTCCGCCTCTATTTCCTGATGTACTTCCTCCTCCAGTTCCTGCATTTCCACCATAGGCTATTAATTTACCTTTTCCATATAGATTAAGAGTTGCTCCATCTGGTAAATGGATACCTGCATATCCTCCTTTTCCTCCTTCAGCTCCTAATGCATTTCCTGTTGTTCCTTCGGCTCCATATCCACTATCTACATTCATTGTTACACCTTTACATATATATAGATTTAATGTAGCTCCTGGATGAATATCTACTGCACTTCTTGTCATACCAGCATTTGTTAATGACATGTCTTGTGTTACATACATCGTTACATTTCCACCTAAGATTTCAAGATTAAATGGATCATTGATTTCATCAAAAAACATTAGTGTTGATGATTCACCTTCATTAAGCTTAAATTTCATTGAGTTATCTCTTAATGAATAAAATTCTTCTCTTGTTACTACTGTTACCCCTGGTATTATTTCTCCTAATTCTGTTCCCATTTCAGTTACTGTATAAAATTCATTTTCTCTTCTAACGAAAAAATATCTTTCGTCTTTTTTTATTACCATTTTTAATTCATCATCTATAATATAAAATCTAAATTCGTCAATGTCTCCACTTCTTACTTTTGATTCTAAATATTGTGATATTGTTTCTTCATCTTTTTCTCCTATATTATAGTCCATAAACATAAGTTGCAAACTTTCAAGTGTTTGCGCATTTTTTTGTGCATCTCTGGCCTTTTTTGCATTTTTAGTTATTCCACTGTTTCCTGTTAATGCAGATATTGTTACTCCTGCTAATATTAGCATTATTATTATTGTTACTGCTAATGCTATCAATGTTACCCCTTTATTTTCTTTTGTTTTCATATGTTTCTCCTTTTTTCATTAAGTAACATACTTAATGTTTGGCATAATTGTAACAGTTATTGAATTTTCAGTATTATTGAATTCTTTATATTTTTAAATTAATTTAATGAATATATACTTTTTATTGACTTTAATAGTTTTTATTGATAATATTTAATTAAATAAAAATCATTAAGTATGTTACTTAACGATTTTTATTTTTATATGAATTTACTTTAAATTCATTCTTTTTATCAAATTTTATTTCAACTATTTTTGTATAATTATCTTCTTTTGGTTCATTTAATTCCTCAATAATTAAACTTGCATTACACTTTCTTAATGTATCAAATGTATTCATGAATCCCATTCCTGTACCACCTTCATTTTTATATGTAGTACATGGCTTTTTTCCTAAATTTTCTAATACTTCTTTTGGAAATTCAACTCCTGAATCATAAATATATAATCCATAATTTCCGTCAATATCACCTAATCTTACTAATATACTTTTATTTATATTTTCTGTATGATTAATTGCAATTATTGCATCTTTTATATGATCTGCTAAAAGAGTTTCTAAATCTTCTTTATTTATAAGATTGTTAATCATATAATATATATTTCCTGTAATTTTTAATGTAAAATCTATTTTATTTTTTATACATTCTATTTGCATATATTTTAACATATCATCTATGTTTTCTATTCCAGTTTTGTCTAATTCGATTACCTCTTTCTTATTATATATTTCACTATTTAACTTTTCTAATCTTACTTTTACTTTTGCTGCTTCTTCTGTACTTATTTCTGATTTCATTATTATCTCTTCTAATTTACGTTCTAATGATTTCTGCTTATGAACTATTGTATGTCTTTTTTTACTGATTTCTATATTCTCATTTTCTAATTTCTGAATTTCTTTATTTTTCTTTTCTAATTCTTCTTTGGTTTCTTTTAAGTCTTTTATTAACATTTGTTGCTTATAATATAATTGAAGTGATTTTTGAATTGTTATTAACATTAGTATTCCTAATATAATAAATATACAAAAATAGTTATTTATTGATACTATTATTTTGTTTGAGAATATTATGCCTATAAATAATATTCCTACACTTATTGTTAATATTAATAATTCGATATATTCATTGTTTAAATTGTTTTGCAATGAAATTATACCATATTTAAATCTCTTAAGATTAAAAATACTAAATAAAATTATGCTATCAATAATAATTATTATTACTAAATTCATCATATCACTACTTGAATATAGAAATACTTTTTTAATCATAAACATTATTATTAAAGCAAAAAAATATATTAAATAATTAAAAGCTAAACTTACTATAACTAAAAACAGATTATATCCCAATTTTTTCTGAGTTATCGAACTGGAAATAAAACTCATAAAAAATATCAGAGTAACTGTACTACAAAAAAAGTCTGTCTTATAATTTATGATTTCTACTATAGGAACTAAAAGAATTAACAATATATATCCAAAAATCTTATTTCTAGAAAAATAATTTTTTTCATTTATAACCTTAAAGATTGTAATTTGTGTCACCAAAACTATAAATAGTTTTCTTATTAATTCTATTTCATTGAAAAACTTCATATATGTTTCCTTTCCAAATATATTATAACGCAAAAATAAAAGATAGGCAATATAAGTATCTTCTTATATTGTCTACCTCATTTTAGGTTCTAATATTTTTTAGCCCCACCATTTTCTAATCCATTCCATTAATTCGTCCCACCAGTCCATAGTTTTTCCACCACCTTTTTATCTTTTGTGCTCGGTCCATATTGTTTTGCTATAATAAAAATATCACCATAAGCCTTAAATCAAGCGATTTTTAGTGATAGAAAAACATCTATTAATTTTGTATTTTTTAAATTTTTTTAGTTTGACTTTTGTAATTTTTTGTTATTTTTAACATATTCTATTAATTTTTTTTAATATATAATTTTCGTTCTTTGAATTTTCTAGCCACAATTTTTTCCTATAAAAAATTATTCAATACTATTTTTTCTTACCAATTTAAACAAAAAAATAAAAGGACAGATTTTTAATCAGTCCTTTTATTAAATCATCATTTTTATTTTATCTTTATAATAATATATAAACTCCATTGGAGTTGGTACTCCAGTTTCATAATTAACTCTTGCAGTATAATGTTTAGTTAAATCTTCAACAGGAGTAATTCTCCATGCATGAAAGATTGCATTTTGTATTCCATTTGTAATTGTTGTTGCAGATTTTTTATGTATTTTTGATAAATATGCTATAAGATTAGAATTATCATTATCATTTTCAATCAAATATAAAATTGCATCATGAATATATTGTTTTCCTTTTAATTTTGAAGTTATTCCAACTAATTCTAATTCTTTATTTATACAACTTGAAATCTTACTTTTCCTGTCTTTTAATACCTCTTCTACATTCTTTTGCGTACTTTGAACATTCTCTGCTTGTCTCATACTTATAAAATGATTCAATACTAAATTTGCAGAATAATTTGGATGATCTTTATACAATATAAAATCAACACCTTCTCTATGTAAAATATCATATGTTCTTTTCGAATTAACATGTGTTGTAACTATTACTATTGGCATATATTCTAAATTTAGAGCTTGTAAATTTGTAACAAAATCCAAAGAATCTACATTGCCAGATGAACTATTATTCAGCTCTAAATCTAAAACAATTCCTTCTGGCCTTAATGTTTTAGCATATCTTAATCCATCTATGTCTGAATCTGTTATTGCAACAATTTCTATATCATTTCTAGTTTTCGCACACTCAATAAAATTGTTACAATCATTAATATCATCTTCTATAATCAAAATTTTCATAGGTTTTGCTTCCATAATTCCACATTCCTTTCTTTAATTTTGTTTTAGGATTTATTCCTTTTATAAACATAAATAATATCATAATTTCTTGTAAAATACTATATTCGACGATATATTTTTTTGAATATGCTTTTTGTTTTTACTTATTTTATAAATTTGATACTATTTTACTTTTTATTCTTCACATTGTAAATATTTTATACTTCTAACTCAATCTATTATCTAGATTTTTTATTAATTTTATTGTATAATTTTACTACATCATTTTGAAAGGATTGATTTTATGAAAAAATTTATAAATGAAAAAGCTGATATTAATAATCCAAAATGGAACAATTTAATACATAGAGAAAAAGAAATCTATAAGAGAGAGAATGATTTAAGAAGTGATTTTGAACGTGATTACAATAGAATTTTACATTCAAATGCTTATAAAAGAATGAAACATAAAACACAAGTATTTTTTTCGCCTACAAGTGATCATATCTGTACAAGAATGGAACATGTTAGCCATGTTGATTCTATTAGCTACACTATCTCTAATACATTAGGTTTAAATACAGAATTAACTAAAGCCATTTCCATTGGACATGATTTAGGTCATGCACCATTTGGTCACCAAGGTGAAAGAATTTTATCTGAAATATCAAAAAAATATATCGGAGATTCTTTTTGGCATGAAAAAAATGGTGTTAATATCGTTGATAATATTGAATTGTTAGAAGATTGTAATTCTAATTTTGAAAACATGAATTTAACCTATGCTGTTAGAGATGGTATTATTTCGCATTGTGGTGAAATTGATGAAAATTGTATAAAGCCTAGAAATGGTTATATTGATTTGAACAATTATACTTATCCTAATCAATATAGCCCTTATACTTGGGAAGGTTGTGTTGTAAAAATTTCTGACAAAATTTCTTATATAATTCGTGATATCGAAGATGCAATATATTTACATATTATTGATAATCATTTGGATGAACTTTATGATTTATTAAAATATGATAGAGCTCAAAAGATTAATAATTCTAATATTATTAATACTTTAATTTATGATATTTGTTCAAATTCTTCACCTGAAAATGGTCTTCGTTTTTCTGATGAAAATTTGAAATTGTTAAATGATATTAAAAAATTTAATTATGAACATATTTATTTTAATAAACATCTTCAATATCCTTTTGATTATTTTAGGCTTGTTATTAATCAAATTTTTAATGTTTTGGCTGAATGTTATGATAATGAAAATACTTTGGAAAAATTGAATTCTATTAAGGTTTTCTATCCTGTTCTTATTTCTAGTTTTGTTGATTGGATTAAGAAGTATTGGAACTTGACTGATAGGTCTAATTCTAATTTAAAAAATAAAGTTATCTTTGATATGTCTGTTTCCACGGATTTTTATAAGGCTATTATTTATTATATTTCTGGTATGACTGATAATTTTGCTATTAGCTGTTATAATGAGATTATTGGGTTTTAAATTTATAAAAAGCACTACATTTTGCTATATAGTGCTTTTTAATTATTTTTTCTTTGCAATAACATTAAAAATATGCCAATACTTCATATTTCCAAGACCTGTTAAACCTTCTTTTTCTACTTCGTTAAATTTAATAATATCAAATTCATCAAATAAATTTTGTACCTGCTCTTTTGTAAAAAATGTCATATTAGATTCAGCTTTATTCCAAGAATCTTTTATTCCAAAAAAGTTTCCAACAAAATAACCATTTGTTCTTATGCTATTTACAATATTTCTCCACACATCATTTATTTTTTCATTATTGCAAAACGGCAAACTATAATTAGCAACAATTAGATCTACTTTTTCCAATTTCATATCATTAAAATTTTGTTGTTGAAACTTAAATCTTTTTTGTTCTTCAGCATCTAGCCTTTTTGAAATTCTTTCTCCTACATTTTCTTTATCAATTGAAACAACACTCCATCCATTTTTTATTAAATAAACAGAATCATTACCAGCTCCACAGCCAATATCAATTGCTTTCCCAAAAGTTGAACTTATATTATCTACAAAATACTTTACATTTTTCTTTGGAGTATCTGCTTCTGTATTATTATAATATCTTTCTAATTTTTTCTTCTTTAGAATTTCAACAGCCAATTTATATTCTTCTTCTCCAAAATCAATTATTGGAACAATTTCTTTATTATTATACATATTTATAAATTGTTTAATTGTAACCCATTTAGCTTCAGTTGCTTCTCCATCAGGAAATGTAATCTCATTAATTGAAATATTTTTTTGAAATATCCATAAATCTTTAAAGTCTGGTACTTTTTTATCTCTTTTAACTTCTTTCAAAAAAATTGCATCTTTTTCCGTAAATGATATACCTAGTTCTTCTTTTAATTCTCTTAAAATTCCTTCCAAGCTTGTTTCTCCTGCTAATATTGAACCACCATTACATTCCCATAGTCCTCCATATTTCTTCCAAGAAGCTCTTTTACTTATCAATATTTCGTATTTTGAATTGAAAATTATTCCAGTTACGACAATATGATATTCTCCATCTTTAAATTCGTATCCATCTCTTTTGGCTAAATTACCTGTTTTATTTCGATTTTCATCATATATATCCCAAAATTCTGCCATAATTCTCCTCATTTCTTTCATCATAGTTTAGTTTTATAAAAAAAGTTAAATGTCTTTATTAATTTTGTGAACAGGAAATTTATTTTCTTTTAATACACTTTTTATTGATGTTGGAAGCAATGGATATTCATCGATTTTAGAAATGTCTAACCATTCATATTTAAGCCAATCCTCTCCTTCAGTATTTTTTAAAGTATACTCTATTTTTTTATCTTCCTTATCAACAAATTCTGCTTTATGTACAAATAATATTTCATGATATTTAGAACCTTTCATTTCAAAAAAATTCTCTATTGTTGTAACATATCCAATAACCTCTATTTTTTTGCCTAATTCTTCCATAACTTCTCTTTTTACTGTAGTTTCTGAGTCCTCTCCAATTTTAACTCTTCCTCCAATTAAAGCATAATGGTTAGAATTTACATTTCTATGTACTAAAATCTTTCCATTATGTTCAATTATTACTGTAGCCCTCACATTTAATTTATAATCTTCAACATCAATAGTTAAATCCATTTTTTCACTCCTTTTCTTTATATTTTGTATCATAAATATCCACAAAAGTTGCACTATTTGTGGATATTTATTACTAATTTTGATAATTAATATGCTCACCTTTTATTAATGGATATCTAATAAGACTCTCTCCATCTAAATTTTCTTTGTGCATATCAATTGCTGTAATTTGATGATTATCATAAGTTGTATAATAATATATTCCTTTAGTTGCATTACAACATGATGTATAAATTGTAATTTCATATTTTCCATCATCTAATTGGCAACAACCTCTTTGCTGATCAACTGAATTAAGTATATGGAAAAATTGACTTACACTCTCATTTTCATCTTCACCAGATACAGAATTCATTTTTACAAATGCTACTCTAACAAATCTTGATTGTGATGATAAATCCCCAGGAAGTCCAATTGCTCCCATTCCTCTACTATACTGTTGTAATTCTAGATTTTGTGCAAAAGAATTCTTTGGAGATTTGTTAGATAAATTCATATAATTATTTAAAGCAAATAATTGCTTATCAAATGGTGGATTATTTGTTAATACTCCTACTGGATTATCATATATTTTGATTCCATCTCTCACCGCTTCTACTGTTATTGATTCTTCTGAATCTGAAATAATCCAATGCAATTGTGCTAATGGTAATTGAGCACTAAATGGAACATTTAGTAAATTGATTTTTTCAATTAATCTTCTTGCTTCTTTTGTTGTAGCACATTGGCTTAAAATCCATGGAATAAATTCAAATTGTGCAATATTATCTTTTTCTTGTTGTGGTTCATTATAATGAGCATTACCAACAAAATTTAATCCTGCTATTCCTAATCCTTTTTCATTTATTGCATCATAATATAATGGATATTTATCGGCTACATAAGCCATTCCTATTATTGCATAATGATTTGTTATTGATTCTTTATTTCTAAAATTAAATTGATAATTTCTTGGTGTTATTGCTACTTCTTCATTATAAGAAAACTCATAATCTAATGTTCTCCCAAAATAAAAATCTTTTGTTTTATATGTTGCTGCAGTACACATATTTTCCTCCTTGTATAATACATTTTTTGGTTAAAGTCTCTACCAAAACATTCATATTATTTCTTAATTAAATTTTTTTATTAATTATAACATTCTTTTTGTCTTTGTAAAATAAAATATTGCAAATTTTAGTAACAAAAATAGATCTAATATTGTAATTAACTTACTGGATATTATGTCTATTTTGCTTTTATTATTTATTAAAATCATCAAACTCTAAATCATCAAATGGAATATTTTCAATTTCTTCTATTTCATTTCCGTCATTTAAAGTTAATTTAAATACTTCTGGTGAATTTATTCTTTTATCAAATACTACTTTGCCTTTAAAGCTTAATTTTAGTTCTCTATTTGGTGTTACTTTTTCTAATTTACACCATTTTAATAAGAAATACATTATTGCATAATCATGTGCAAATATTGCTATTCTTTTTCCTTTATTTTGACTAACAACTTCTTGGAATGCTTCATTTACTCTTTCTCTTACTTCTGCTTGGCTTTCTCCTCCTTCTGTTTTGAAGTTTTCGTCTTCATATTGTCTTGTATACCAATCTGGATATTCTTTATCATTTGGCTTTCCTACTCTTTTTTCATCAAATCTTTCATCTATATTTGCTTTTAGGTGTTGTTTTTCTAATAGATATTTTGCTGTTTGCAATGTTCTTACACAATTGCTTGTATATACTACATCTATGTTTTGTAGTTCTTCTTCATTGCTTAGTATTTCTGCTCTTTTTTCTCCTGTTACACTTAATATTATTTTTTCACTTCTTAATACTTTGTCTTGACTTGTTTTCCAACTTTCTATTACGTCTTTTGTGTTAATTCTTACTGAGTGTCTTATTAAATATACTGTTGTTTTCATGATATTATTGTATGAGATATTTAATACTTAAATACACCATACACTCCTTTCTTCATTTTTTATCGTTTTTATTATATCTCAAATATATTATATTTTCAAGCAAAAATTATTAAATGACTTCATTTAGTAAAACTCGTCCTCTTGAATCAAGTTTTACTAGCTGACTATTAATTGCAATTGTTTGTAATTCTATCATCTTCTGCATTACCGTCTCCACACTAATATCAAATATTTGAGCTATTTTTTCTAATCCTTTTTCTCTGTTATCTATCAATATATCTGAATATCTTTTTAAAACTTCATAAAATTCTCTATGTTGATCTGTTATATCTTCACTACTTAATAATGTATCTGTATTACTATTTTCAAATACGTCTTGTGGATTATATGTATTATCTTCAATTACATCTAGTAAATCAAAATAACCATCTGCTGTTTGCTGAATAAGACTTATTTCAAATTTATTTTTTGACAAATAATTAAACATTGCATATTTTATGCCTTTCATAAGGACATTTATTACTAAATTTTGATCATAAGATAAATTGGTTTCAATTTTTCCACCATTCTCTATTAATTTTAAGTATACTTCTTGTTTTAAGTCTTCAAAATTGTTTAATCTTCCGTACATTTGAGCTATCACAATAGCCAATTTTTCAATTGTTTTATCTTTTGTTAAATATATTTTTTCAATTAATTCGTTACTTATTTGCTTTTGTTTTCCTAGATATATTTTTCCATCTGAAATATTAAATACTTTTCGAGTTAATTCTGGATTTTTCTTGTTTCCAATTATTTCTTTTATAAATGTATTTATTCCAATATTATATTCTTTACAAATATTCATTATTTCTTCTGTTGAATAATCTCTATCTCCGAATTTGCTTAAATTTTCTATATCTATTTTCAATAAATCTGCTTTTACTTTATCTTTGGGTGAAATTTTTTTAAGTTTTATCTCTTTTCCTTTTATTAATTCTCTATATTGTTTTTGTTTAAGACCTAATGATTCTTTTATTTGATAGTCTGTATATCCTTTATCTTCTTTTGCTTTTTTTACTTCTTTAAGAGTTATAATATTGTCATTTTTTGTATCTTTTATTATATCATTTCTTATATTTATTTTATCTTGATAATCAAAAATCTTATTTTTTATTCTTTTTATTTTTCCATTCAATATCTTTATATATTTTTCTGCACTTATATCAAGTATTTTCATTAATCTAATATCGTCTGTTATATATTTTCTCATTTCTTTTATGTCTTCTGTAATTAAATATTCATTCTTTATATACTGTTTTAATATTTTTCGTTCTTCTGGCTTATATCTAATTCTATTATTATTTATGTTTGTACAAAGTCTACATATAAAATAACATTTTTCGCCTTTTCTTAATTTAACATATGTATTTTTGGGGATTCCTAAACATTTTTTTAGTTCTTGTATAGTTATTCTTGTGTTTTCTAGTATTTGATATATTGTTTCTGATGTTACTTTTTCTCCATCTTTTATCCTATAGTTTTGAATAATGTTTTCTAATACATACGATTTTCCATCAATTTTATTTTTCATTCCTTTCTTGCTTATCTAAAAGCCACACATTATAAAGAAAGATTTTATTTCAAACTATTTTCTTCTTTAAAAATCAAAAAGATACCTTTAGTTTTGTCTAAAAGTATCTCTTTTGATTTTCTTTTGGAATTTTTTTATTTTAATTTAATTTCATTTTTATCTTATACTATTTATGTATAGTAGTCAATCATTGCTTTGTTTATTTAATTTTTATGCTTTTTGTGTATATTTTTTGTATTTATCGTATTGTTGTTAGCCAATTTATTTTTTATATTATTATTCCATTTGTATGATCTATTTCATGTTGGATTATTTCTGCAATAAATCCATTATATTTTCCGTGTTGTTTATTGAAATTTATATCCATATATTCTACTTCAATTTCTTTATATCTTTTGCATTTTCTTTCTCCAATTAATGATAGACATCCTTCTTCTGTTTGATATTCTTCTTTTTTATTTGTTATACTTGGATTTATCATTATAAAGTCGTATATTCCTCCTGATATACAAATTATTGCTTTATTATATCCTATCATGTTTGCTGCTAGTCCTACACATCTGTCTTTGTTTGCTTTTAATGTGTCTAGTAGGTCTTGTGCTATGTATTTGTCTTTTTCTGTTGCTTTTTCTGATTTTTGAGATAGAAACATTATGTCTTTTACTATGTTTTTTACCATATTCTTTTGATCCTTTCTTGCTATTGGGGTTTGGAATTAATTTGACTAAGATTCACGCGCTCTCTTGTATTCCTGAAATTCTTTATTAATATTTTTTATGTTCTTTTTCATTTTTGGTTTTTTTATTTAATATTTTGTCTAATTCTATTTCTGCTTTTTTTACGAAATAGTTATCTGTATAAATTGGTATTCCTATTTCATTTACTTTTTGAATTAATTTTTCTATAGTATTTATCTCCTCTGTTTCCTCTATTTCTATTAACTTGTCACCATTATTTATATTTTTAATTGCTAATTCAAATCCGTCTTTTTCATATACTATATCCTCTTCTTTTATATTCATAATTTCTTCATATCCTATTGCTTTTAATAACTTTTTTGCGTCTTCTATATCTAAAATGTTACAGTTAATGGATTCTTGATTTAATATATTTCCCTTTTCATCAATATTTTTTATTTTATATGTTATTAGTTTTGTTCTTTTATTTGAAGTTTTTCCTATAATATCTCTTACTAATACTGCTTTCGATAAAATGTCTCTTGTACTTAGTTTGTCTAGTTCTATTTCTTTTGGTATGAAATATGCGTCGTCCATTGAGAATTGTCTTATTTTTTTGAATCCTTTTTCTTCTATTATTTTATAGAATTCGCTCAATTGACATTTTATTTTTATTGTTATTTCATTACTTGTTTTTTGGTTCATAGTTTTTCTCCTATTTTTTTCTTTTTATTATAACACTTTTGGTGATAATTGGGAATAGTTTTTTGAACTGATTTGTTTGTTGATTAAGCTTGATTTATTATTTGTTTGAATAGAATTTAAGAATGTAGGCCTTCGGGTTATGAGGGTTACATAACATATTTTATTAGATGTGTTGAATTGTATTGTATGCTAGTGATATTAGTGCTTTGCTGGATTTTCGTTTAGTGTGTAATTTTGTTAAAATTGGGGTGATTTTGAAAATTTGATCCCCAATTTCTCCCCAAGTGTTACTAAACATATTTTTGTATTTTTATGGTTTTAATTGCAAAATTTTTATTGCAATTGAATTGATATTTTTAAGGAGGAAATTTTTATGGAATTTAATAAAGATAAAATTCAAGATTTAATGAATGAGTGGATAATTTTTAGGGATGAGGAACTTTGTAAATTAACTAAGGAAGATATTAAACATTCTCTAGATTTTGATACTTTTTATAATTTAGTTTTAAAAAATGTTTCTAAAAATAGTGAGAAATTTATGATTAAAAATTTGGACAAGTTTTATGAGCAAATTATGGATTTTACTGGTTATTATAATGATAAATATTATAGGGCTGGTTTTGGTGATTGCTTGAATTTAGTTATTATGAGTCTTGGAGGTAATGGTATTGAAACTAAATAGATATGGTAAATTAGCAAAAAAATATTTAGAAGAATATAAGCCTTTTAAATTTCAACAACTTACTATGGATGGAACTATTATGGATTATTTGTTAGGATTTGAGCAGCATTTAAATGGTTATGCTAATTTGATTGAAATTGAACTTAAGCAAAAATATCCTATGACAGATGATAAAAATAGTTTTATGGAACAAGTTAAGTATTTGAATATGATTCAGGAGATGGTGGATGAGTTTGTGAAGGAGGAGGTTAAGTTGGTATGATAAAAAAGTGAGTATTTTGATTTTCTCAATTTACTCACTCTTTATTAATTTAAGACTTTTTAACGAATGCTATAATAATATTCTTGTTCATTATTATAATAGTTATAATCATCTACTATAAAGACTTTATATTCTTGTTTTTCTTTATTTTCATTTCTTACTTTTTCTATGAATTCTTCATTTTTAGAGGTTCTTTTTTTCTTACTATCCATTCTATTTTCCTCCTTATGTTTATTATATGCTAAGTTATAATAAATTACAATATTTTTTTATGAAATTGCATTTCAATTTGATTTTTTATTCCTAATAAATCTGTTTCATGACCACAATCACACTTATATTTACAATTTGCTGGAAATTTAACTATATTTTTATTTTTCATATCTTGATCTATTTTTTCATTGTCAACAAATTTACAATACATTTGTTTTTCTCTTCCACATTTTTCACATTTAAAATTAATATTCACTACTTCTACTTGGTTAGAAGCAATCGGAACAGGTATATTTTGAATAGGTCTAGCTGGCGTTGCATTTCGTTCGAAAACATTATTTTCAGTTAAAATTAATTTAAAAGCGGTACTTGTTTCATAAATTAATCTTAAAATTGCGTGTATCCTATAAATTATTTCACATATAGTAGTATCCTCTTCTACTTTATTAATTCTTAATCCAATATTGGTCAAATCCTCTACTTTTAATGATCTACCATGAGAACGCCACTTTGTATGATTAGTTAACTCTTTTGCTATTTCTTTTGCTCTTGCTTTTTTCATTTCTTCTGTTACTGTTTTTTTACTGGTCTCTGTTTCGTTCCATTCTTTAAACTTATATGTAACTAACCATTTTTCAACTAAATCTTGTGCAAAATATAATGAATTTTCTATTCCAGATATCTCACCAGGTGTTATTTGTGATAATATTGCTATATCAACAGGATTAAGTTTATTATTTTTAGTAGCCTCTATTCTTTTAGACTCGATCCACTCTTTATAATCATGTGCTGATATTGTCATCCTACCAAGCATAACCTGTGCATCTATTGGACCTAAACTACCTGTTTCACTCATATAAATTTCATTTCCAGACATAACCATTAAAGTTCCAGCACTTTTAGCTTCTCCAGCAACTATAAAATTAATAGTTTGGTATTTCTTTCTCAACCAACGAACAATCTCTTCTGTCGCTTCTCCACTCCCTCCAGGTGTTTCCAAATAAATATCCAGCTTATTTCCTTTATAATCTTTTAATATATCATTAATAAAATAAAAATCATTTTGTTCTATAGCTACTCCAGGTATATTCTTTCCAATAGCGGCAGTATATACAAGTAATTGCGTTTCTTTTACTTTATTATATTCCTTTATAAGCCTTTTTAATTCTTCTTTCAATTGTATTATTCCCCATTGATGTGCATTTATCTTTTGTAAATATTCACTTAAATATCCCATAATAATTTCCCCCTTTTATAGTTATTATAAAACAATATTTATAAAAAATTTGTCGAAATTTGTAGCAAATAATAAATTATTACAAATTTCGACAATTTACTATGAATAGAACTATTATGAATTATTTATTAGATTTTGAACAGCATTTAAATGGTTATGCTAATTTGATTAAACTTGAACTTAAGCAAAATTATGTAGCAAATTAAGTATTTGAATATGATTCAGGAAATAGTGGATTAGTTTGTGAAAGAATAAGTTAAGTTGGTATAGAAAAAAGCCCTATTAGGCTTTTTCTATGAATTTATTATAATTGTTTAAATAGACCTCATTTGCTTCTTCCACAATATCATCATTTTCATCATCAAATATTTTTGTACTTACTAAAAAAGAATCTTGGTGATAAATAATATATTTATTACTTTTATATATCTTTAATGCAATCTCTCTAGAAAAACCTATTTTTTGTAATTCTATTATTTCTTTTTTATTTGTTCCATACGCTAAATATTCATACCAATCGTTTTCTATACTTTCAACACCTTTTTTCTTTTTGCATAATTCAGAAAATTTTGAAAAATAATTTTCAATTTTAAATTGAATTATTTTTTCAATTGTATCCAAAGTATTATTAATAATAATATTAATTTGTTCTGTATTCCCTATATAATCTATTTTTTTTGAATAATCATATATAATTTTTGTTTTTTCTGCTTGTTTAATGGAATTATCAATAATTTGGCTAATATATGCACCATTCATCCATTGATTTAAAATAGTTGCATAATAATTTAATCTATTTATATTTCCTAATTCACTCCTTGGTTCATATATATTCCATTTAAATTTTTTATATAAACTTTTTAAAAAGTTTACAATATTTTCATAATTTATTTCAGTAGGATACTCTAATCCATCATCTATTCCACTATTAATTGCTTCCACTTGATCTAATGTTATAGGCATATCCTGTGGCACTTGTATTCCACTAAAGTTATCTATAATCTTTTTTTTCGTATTTTTATCAATATATTTTTCGAATACTTTTATTATATTACTTTTTCTTTCATTTACTATGTCATCAATTAGAACATTCATAACATATCGAGAGAAATCATATTCTGTGTTATTGCTTACTTTTAATAATTCCGTTTTACCTTGTTTTAAATTTTCTACTATATCTTTTTTTCTATCTTCTGATAATAATTTATTAATTGATAATTCTCTATTTACTATTTCAGAATCAATCATTTTAGTACATTCTGTTACAGTTTTTATTCCATCCCTAGGTATAATAAAAACATTTCCACTTAAATTATATTTTATTCTTCCAACCCTTCCTATTAAATTTTTAAAATCAATATCATTTTTTAATATTTTTGAATTACTCTTTACGGGAATAAATAAATTGTCTGCTGGCAAATTAATCCCTTCTAATAATGTACTAGTGCAAAAAATTGTATCGATTTCTTTTTCTCTATATAACTTTTCAATCTTCTTTCTTATAGAATTAGGGACATATCCCACATGATACGCTATACCTTTATCAAGCAAATCTATTAAAAAATATTGTTCATGAATTTCATTCTTTATATATTTTTTTACCTTCTCTATATTATTATTTCTTTGCACATTATTTTTTTGCTTTATAGTTAAAGCGTATTCTTTAGCTAAATCTATAGCTTCCTTTGGATTTTCACAGTATACTAAATTTTTTTGTTCATTTCCAAGTAATTTTAATATATAATTAAGATTAAACGTTTCTATTTTATCATAGTAAATTTCTATAAATGATGATGATAAATCATTAAATATTCTTATACTCTTTCCATCATAATCAACAATATATTTCTGTTGGTTTACTGGTGAAAATTCAAAAACTTTATATGTCTTTGATAGCGTTGTTGGTAATAATTTTAAAAATTCATCCGGATTAGCGATTAACGGTGCCGAGAAAAATATTTTCGGAATATTGGCATATCCATTTAATATATCTAATATTTTATAAAAATAAACACTTCTAGTATCTTCATAAAACATTTTATGTGCTTCATCTATAAAAACATATCCTATACTAATTTTACTATTTAATAAATGACTTAAAAATCTTTCTTGAGTATATATCATTATATAATTGTACTTTGATTCATTTTGAATTTCATGATATGAATTTATAACTTTATAATTTTTATTTTTTAATTGATCTCCCAATTCATTAATTAATTCACTTGTAATTTCACCTATTAAAGCCTTCGTTGGAACTACTATAACAAAGTTATCTTTTTGGTTATCCTTTATTCTTTTTTGAATAAACATTTTTATTACAAAAGTTTTTCCCATTGAAGTAGGACCAGAATAACTAAAATATTTTTCTTTTTCTAATTTATTAAATATTTCTTTTTGATCTCTTATAAAATATCTTTTTTCTCCATTTATATCAATTTTAAATTCTTGTTTTTCAATATACTGATATACAAATTCTCTAATATCACTTTCATAATACTTTACTTCATTTAAATTTCTATAATTATTAATATTGTTTAAAACAGAAATAAAAGTTGCTGTTATACTTGTATTCTCCGGATATAATTTATTCAATAGTATAACAATGTTTTGCGCAATATTTTTATGAAACTGCTCTTTCTTAGTATTTGTTGATTTAGATAATAAATCCGCAAATCTAAGTAAATCTTTTATGTTTATATCCTCTATCATTAACTCTTCATCAATATTAAATTGCTTAATGGCATATAATTTTAATAAATTAGTATATAATTTTAATAAATATGCATTTTTTTCTAAATCTCCAAATATGTATTCACCAAGTTCCATGTTTCCTCCTAATTTTAAATAGCTATATTCTTAAGTATTTCCTTTCTATCTTCTTTTGCATCTTTAAAAGGCATAACATATACATAAAAAGAATAATTACTTAAATTCTTTTCTTTGATTTTTTGCTTCATATTCTTGCAAATATTCTCTATATCTTTCTTTATTCTTTCTTCTATTAAAATCTTCCCTTCAGCATTGCTAACATTGTCCAACTTTAAGTTCTTATTAATTCCATATCCTATAAAAATACCAAAGGCTTTTTGAATATCCACATCTTCTTCATCTTGTGTAGGAACAAGGATTTTTCTTATCTTATCCACTTCTTCTTCGTCAAATGTTTCTTTAAAGATTTCTCTATTAACTAAATCTTTTTCAAAATTTTCATTTTGTAGATGTGTCAATATAGAATCAAATGCATCAGCTATTGCTTTTGAAGATTTTCCTTCTATTTTAGCTTCTCCAATAATATATTCAAAATGTTTTTGTTTATTTTCATCTTCATATTCATATAAATAAATTCCATCAGCGCCTTTTATATAATCACTCGCATTAGTTTTTAATTCCATTTTGCTTAATAGTTTAAAAGCATTTAATCTAGATTCCAAAAAGGTATATAGTAGAAACTCTCCTAATTCTCCCCCACTTCCATTATCATCTTCATTTTTGATTTTTCTAAATTCTTTAATAGCTTTAATTGTTAAATTTTGAATTTTATTTTTTTCGCTTGCTTCCAAATTTTCTTTTCTAGAAAAAACATAATTAGTTATATTGTTAGACAATAATTCACTTAGTCCTGAATAATCAAATTTATTATTCATTATTTTTGTATAATACATCTCCAATTTATTATTATTCGGCAACTCTAAACTTTGATTATGTTTTAGTTCTTTAAATACTTTAAAAAATTCTTCATCTCTACATGTTTTACTTAGCATATTAGCCCCCATAATATCTTAATATTATTTTGTATTATACCATATGTAACAACATTTCTCAAATTTTCTCATTATTAATATTATTTTTTTAAAATAAAAACATATTCATGTTCCAACAAATAAAAATCAATATTCTTCTTTTTCCAATAATCTGTCATCTTGCAATTGTGTTGTTCTTTTATAATTATTTCTTTTAATGTGAAACCTGTTTGAATAAAAATATTCATGATATAAAAACCTAATGGAATAACATTCTTATTTTTTCTAATATCACCTATTAGAATTGAACAAATTTTATCTTTTTTTAAGATTCTAAAACATTCTTTTGAAAACAACTTCATTTGATTTAAAAAATCTTGTAGATTTAATCTTGAAATATCTTCTTTTATATTATTACTATATTTTATTGCGTCTGCATATGGTGGATGTGCAAATATAAAATCAATTTTTTCATTTGGAATAACACTTTGTAAATTAGTAGAATCACCTTTTATTAACTTCGGTTCATAACTAGTAGTATATTTAAAATTTATTCTACTTTGTGCTAATTTTAAAGCCTCTATATTTACATCAATTCCTATCCCTTTTCTATTTAACAATTTGCATTCTATCATTGATGTGCCACTTCCACAAAAAGGATCTAATACAATATCATTTTCTTTAGTATATTTTAATATTAAATTTCTTGGTACTTGTGGTGGGCAATTTCCTCTATAATCTCCTCTATGTGTTGCCCACTTTCCTCTTTCTTCAAAACTCCATATTGTTGTTTTTTCTAATTTGAATTCTTTTGGGTTATATATCAATAAACATTCCTCCTTAATTATAAAGAGCAACTTTAATAAAAAGTTGCCCCCAAAAAACTTTTATAGTATCTTTTATTTAAAATATGTTTTTATAACTTCTTCTAACATTCCGTTCTTAGCAAGATAAAAATTCATAAGATAATTCATATTTCTAAATCCTTTTTGTAATTGATTCTTTGATTTATTGTCCCAGCATAAGCCATCTGTTAATAGTACAAATCCCATATTTAACTTATCTAAATCATGTTGTCTGTTAATATAGCTATCAATTATCTCTTCAGGTTTTGAGCCTCCTCTAAAGAAATAATCCACTTCTATATTTAAAGCTTTATTGTTTTTTATTAATATGAAATCTGCTTTTCTATTTGCAATATCTTCAGATATACTAAAACCATAATCTTTTAATTTTTTAAATTGTTTTTGTGATAACATTGTTACATTATATTTTTCACAAATTTTCTTTATTACTGGCTCGCAAGCATCTTCAAATGCAGTTCCACCTCTATTTTTTCTTCCATTAGAATCTAGTCCAACTAATACTCCTATAACATAATCTGTTAAACTTTTTTCTGCTAAATTTTCACATAAATCTTTTAATCCAATTCTTTCAAAGAAATAATAATAATTTTCTATTTCTTCTTTAGATAAGCCTTGTTTTAATTTATCCACTTCAAATGAAAATTTCAAATTTTCGTCATTTCCAATTTCATCACCAACAACTGCTAGTAGATTTTTTCCATTCCACACTTCAGTTCTTTCATTTTTTGAAAGTGCAAATAATAATGGAAAAGTTGCAATAACAGTTGGCACTTTTTCTACTAATTTATAAAATTTATCTTTAATATTATCTGCTTTTATTAATACATTCATTGCATTTAATTCTATTTCAAATTCTTTATATGCTTTTGCATTTTCCCAATTCACATAGAAGTCAAATCCTCTGTTAGTCTCTAATAAATTATTTACAAATATTTCTGACAACTTATCATAATCCATTTCTAAATACATTATTGTTCCTCCTCTATTTCTTTGTATCTTCTTTTTGATAGTTCTATATATTCTTTTTCATTATCTATTCCTATGTATCTTCTATTTAACCTTACTGCTGATATCCCTGTTGTACTACTTCCACAAAATGGATCTAAAATCAAATCATTTTCTTTGGTTGAAGCTAATATTATCTTATCCAATATCTCTAATGGCTTTTGTGTAGGATGCTTACCACATTTCTTTTCAGATGGTTTTGTTAATGAAGTTGTCCAAACATCTTTCATCTGTTTATTATTATTTAATTCTTTCATAATATTATAATTAAATGTATATTTAACTTTTTTTAAATCTTTTCTTGCCCAAAGAATAGTTTCAGTAGAATGTGTAAATGTTTTACAAGCTAAATTGGGTGGTGGATTTGTTTTTTGCCAAGTTATATTATTCATTATTTTAAATCCTTCTTCTTCAAGTGCCATGCCTATTGAATAAATATTATGCAATGTTCCACTAATCCATATTGTCCCATTATCCTTTAAAACTCTATAACATTCTTTAATCCACTTTTTATTAAATTTGTGTTTTTCTTTAATCGATAATGTTCTATCCCATTCTCCTTTATTAACACTTACCATTTTACCACCACTACAAGTTATACCATCATTGGATAAAAAATATGGTGGATCTGCAAATATCATATCTACACTTTTATCTTCAAATTTTTTAATTGCCTTAAATATATCATTATAGATTAATTTGAAATTATCGGTTTCAAAATAGTATTTCCCGCTATACATCCTATTTCTCCATAACAAGGATTATCTGATTCATAATTTGTTATTAGAAGTTCAGATATCTCTCCTCTTCCATTTGAATTAGCATTTATCATTCTTTTTGCATAGACTTCATTAATGTTAAACCCTTTATAAATATTTTCAAAAAAGCAATCTTCTTTGTTAGTATTTTTAGGATTAGAGTTACTAAGCATAACTTTAACATTGTTATTATTTAATTCTTTATAATATAAAGCTAATTCTTTTTGATTTTCATCATCAAAATCTTCTTTAGTGTATGATGTAAATCCTGATGTAATATTCAAAGGTCTATATGGTGGGTCAAAATATACAAAAGTATTTTTCTTTATATATTTCTGACTTGCCTTATAATCCCCATATTCAAAATTCACATTTTTTATCAATTCAGATAATGCTCTTAAATTTTCTTCATCACATATGGTTGGATTTTTATAGTTTCCCATAGGGACATTAAAATCTCCATTTTTATTTACCCTATATAGTCCATTGAAGCATGTCCTATTCAGAAAAATAAATTCTATTGCTTTTTGTAACGACATTTCATCTTTAGTGATTCTATAAGAGTTATATTGTTTTCTTATATTGTAAAAGTATTCTTTTCTATCATCTTTTTCTAAATTCAGATATTCTTTTTCTAATAATTTTAAATTAGTTATTAACTCTTCAACATTATTTTTTATTACATTATACGAATTAATTAAATCTATATTTATATCAAATGCATAAGCCTCTTTTACATCGTAATTTTGCAATATATCTATTAAAACAGCTCCACCACCTACAAATGGTTCTATGTAACATTCTATTTTTCCATTTTTTAATTCTGATGGATAATAATTATTTAACTGATTTAACAGACTTCCTTTGCCTCCTGCCCATTTTACAAATGGTTTTATCCTGTTTTGCATATTTTCACCTCTTATGTTTTGTATTTTATCATACATAACAAGTTTTTACAATAAAATTAAATTCTTAATTGCAATTTTCATCGCATTCATCCCAAATTTTTTTCATATCCTCCATTAATAAATCATAGAACTTATTATCTTTCCTTTTTCTCTCGTCTTCTTTTTCTTTTTTGTATACTATACATTTCTTACACTCTGCATTTTGCTGTCTAGGAAAATGTTTATGACTTTTATAATGTTTGTATTTTTCAATACTACCATCAGAATTTATTTGAATTTGGAGTGCTGAATCTTGACAATATCCGGTTTTAGGATGGTATTTCTCTGTAAAACAAAAATATTTATAATTATGTTTTTTTATTAATATATCGTAATATTTTTTCTTTATATATAAAGTACCAGAGCATCCTTTCTTATACCACATTCCCTCATTATTATTAACTAATATGATTTTTTCTTCATTAACCTCATTCCATGAAGAAGAAAATTTATTGTAATGCAAATCAAATTCTTTTATTATTATTGCTGGTGGCAAATTAAAATCTGTTGTCACATATACATTACTTAAATCACTTGAACTATATAAACTTGTTGACATTTTATAGCTTTTACTTTTATAGTCTTCTAAATTTCCCCTGTATTTAATAGTCTCTATTGTATATTTTCTATCTTCATCACTGACTTTGCATAAATTATAATCTTCATCTATTGCAAGATTTATTATATATGTATCAATCCAACTATTACCATATCTATCATCTGATTTCTCATCTAATCTTACACTTCCAGATATCATATAATATTCTTCGTTTTTATATGTTATAGGGGCTATAATTTTCTTTATATTATTTAAACTCAATTCACTATCTTTCACCCATTTTATATTCTTTTTCTTAGGAATTACTATTTTTTTTAAAGTCTTATTATCTAAATTTTCTATATCTTGATTAAAAACAGCTACTGGATAATATATTTCAGCTCTTTCATCATATTTATCATACCAATTAAATTGATATCCCTTATAATCTCCATATATTTCAAATTCATCTGTAAAATAGTTACACGTCATGCATCCATTAATTTCCGAAAGTGATAATTCTAAAGCCTTATACACAATACCTTTTTCATCTTCTTCATATACGTGTATATCATCTAAATCTTTAATTTTTATATTATATTTTTTCATATACATCTTGAAAATTTTTTGCCATGCTAAATAAATTACTCTATCCTCTATTACTTCTTCATTTATTGAGAATTTTTTATTTATAAAATTCTCTTTAAAATATGTTGAATGACATTCATTGTCATTTAAACATTTAAAGTTACTTTGGATAAATCTATTTACTTTTATAACATTTTCTCTTTCTTCTTTCATAAACTTAGTTCGAAATGTTATGGAAGAATTATAAATTTCAAATCCAAAGAAATCATAATCATATTTATATGTAAAAAATATCCTATGTAAAAATTTTAAAATATTGTTATCTATTCTTTTGTCTGTATCTAAAAGATAATTTGTTTTTTGCATTTTTTCATAATTTTCTTTTCCATATAGATAGTTGCTAATAAAGTATAAATTCTTAATATTACAAAAATCTTTGTCATTTATTCTATTAAAAAATTTCTTTATTATTTTATTATTCTTTTTTAAAGAACTTAACACTTGTATTATCATTTCTTGTATATATTCATCTTTAACTTCATTATACACTGATATCAATGTTTTAATATACTCTGGATGAATATTAGTTATTTCATATATCAATTTTTTTGCTAAGGTTCTATTTAGTTTGTTGACTAATGATGAGCACCAAACTGCATACCAAAATTTTTCTTCTATGTATTTTTTATCATAATTAAATTTGCTAATAGTTTGAACATATACTTTTAATTTATGTCTTATTTTTTTTACATCATATCCAACTATATTTAATTGCTTTTTATCGTAAAAATTTTTTAATTTATTATTTAAAAAGTTTGTACAATTAAATGGATTGCTTTCATTTCCTCCAGCTCTAATTAATAATTGTTCTAATGAAATATTTGCTTTAAGGAATTTTTGAATTTTTTCCATATTATTAGTACTTAAATTTAATTCGTTAAAAATTTCTATATCCAAGTATTTATTTAAATCTGTTTCCTTTATTATTTTTATTGCCATTTCTATATTATTTTCATATTTTTCAAATAACATTAAAATAACTTGATCATGAATACTATAAAATACTTTTGTAATCTCATTTATATATTCTTCGGTTTCAGAAATATTCATTCCTACTAAATTATCAAATAAAAATCTTGCAATTAAATAATCTGTTAAAGTTTCATTTATAAAATAAATAAAAGTATCATTATCATAATCATATGTACCAATAAAATTGTTAGTCTTCATTTTATGTATATATGCATTAATGTCTGTTATATTTAATTTATTCAACTCATCTACTTTTATTTCTTTACTCTTGTTTTTAAACATTTCCTCAATTATATTTTTTGTAATATTCCATTCATTTTTAGTTAAGACATTCTTAATAAAATGTTCATAAATATATGTTCCTTTTGTAATTGGTTTTAATCTTTTATTTGTTAATTGATTCTCGCTTATTGACTTTATTATTAGTTTTAAATGCAATGGATTATTATCATATAATAATCTATCATATATAGATAAGTCCAAATTATATTTTTCTGATATTTTTTCTAATGCATTATCTGGATCAACTCCTGTAAAAATTTCTTCAACATCAACTAACTTTTTTAGTTCCTGGATTTCTTTTTCATCCATAGAAAAATCTCTTAATGAAATTATTACTCTTAAATTGGAATTATCCTTATTATCACTTATAAATCTATATATTTTTTCTCTTAAATCTTTGCTAAATTCGTTAATTGCATCAATTATAAAATAAAATCTATCAGTTTTTATCACTTTAACTATCTTCGTAAAGATTTCGTTTTCTATATTTTTACAATATTTTCCATACAAACATAAATATTTGAATTTTTTATTTACTTTTTCTGAAAATTCAAATAAAAATTGACTCTTTCCTATTCCTCCTGGTCCGCTTATCATAAGAACTCTATTAAATTTCATTCCATTAATAACATCATAATATGAAGTATAAAATTTTTCTTTATATTTTTCTAATTTTGCATATTCTTTTTCTAGTTCATAAAATTCTTTTGGTTCCATTTTCATACTATAATTATATTTTTTTATAATCTCATTAATTTTTTTTATAATTTCATTTTGTTCGAGAGCTTCACTAGATAATTCTTTACCACTATATCTATCTAATTCTCTTTCCATAGGTACTTCACCTAATAGATAAGAAATCAATCTTTTATCTCCCCATTCATAATGTTCATTAATTAGGTCTTTACTCATAGCATTTTTTTGTATTTTATTTAATTCTTCTATCTTCAATTCATATAACATCTCCTTATATTTCTTTTATAAATATATATATCATATTTGCTTAATTTTCTCAATTTTTCAAAACCTTTAAATAATATTTAAAAACATATTATAAATAAAAATTTAATTTACTCCATATTTTCCCCAATTCTTCTTTTATCTCACTTAAATCTACTGTATAAATTACTCTACTATTTGCTAAATGTGTTAATTGATTTATATTATTTCCTATCTTTCTAAGTTCTGCTACGACTTCATTTAATCCATCAACTATAACTATCTCTTTATCTAAACCTTGTTCAATCAAATATTCTGATAAACTTAGTTTAGCAATTTCGCTTTTCTTAATCAATTTTTTCTTCTCTTTTTCACTAACTCTAATTGTTATAATTTTATCTTTCTTCAAATTATCATCTCCATTTCAAAAAAGGGTTTGGGACATCCCCAACTATCAAGACCTCTTTGTATACACAAAGGGGAATCTTGCTAAAAACATTTCTCTTATTTTAGTTCTTTTTGCTCCAAAACAATATAAAAAGAAAAGTGACATTTTTATCTGCCACTAATCATTTTACATCTAAAGTCATTTAGCTTATACTCCAGTTATCTCAACTATTTTGAGGTGATTCCCTAATTAGGGAATCGCTCATTCTATGGTCATCATCCTTAATTTCAATACCACCACACATTTCATATAATCTTGAAATTATTGAATCAACAATACTATAATTTTTATTTATACATAATCTTTCTCTTAATTGATTTCTGTTATAATTTGTGGTTATAACAATCGGCAAATAATTATTATATCTGTTATTCACTATCAAAAATAATTTTTCTAATACCCATTTTGTTGGCTTTTCTTTTCCTAAATCATCAATTACTAAAAGATCAACACTAGAATATAAATTCAAATAATCCTTATCAGAAACTTCTGAATCGCTATATGAATCTCTAATAAAATCTAACAATTGTATTAAAGTTCCAAATATTACTGATTTTCCGTTCTTAATAATTTCATTTGCAATGCATGACGCTAAATAAGTTTTACCTACACCATAAGCTCCTGTTATAAAAAGTCCTTTATTAGTGGTTCCTTTTATCAATTTGTCTACATATTTTTTAACATTTTCATAAGCATTTTTATTCTTATTTGTTATTTTATAATTTTCAAATGTGCTATTTAATTGACGTTTTCCTAAATTATTATTTTTAAATAATTTGTTTATTTTACTTAAATTGATTTTTCTTATTTTGTCTTTTTCAATGTATTCATCATATTGTTGCCAAATTTTACTAGCTTCATTACAAGTACATCTTTCGTATGCAGTTGCTATATCTTTATAAACAATATTGACATATAGTGCAGTATAATCATTTATATGTAATAACTTTCCACAGAATTTGCACTGTTTGTGCATTTTATTATCAGTATCTAAAACTATGTCAGAAATCAATTGTTTTGAATCCACTACCATTTTCACCTGCCTTTATATCATCTTCTAATCTATTATTTTCTATTTTATTCTTTTCTGTTATATTCTCTTCTTCCACGTTACTTGACGTTTGCGTAACGTTACTTTCTTCTTTTTTCTTATCTCTAAATCTTTTTTTTCTTGCTCTATTTTGCTCTAAAATTTTCTCATATTTATCAATACTTTGATACTTATACCAGTTTTTAATTATATATGTATTTTCCTGATATATTAGCATTTCTAAATGGATTAATTTGTTCAATATATTTTCCATTTTTGCGTCCGTTTTGTGAATGATTGTTGCAAGTTCATGCACTGTCATCGGATTATTTTCTGAAATCATTAACTTTCCTTCTTGCATACATTGTCCTGCTATTGTTAATAATTGAATCCATACTCTAAAAAATGTGTCCCCATCACGTTCTTTGAGTAATATTTTGATTTTTGGATTTGCAAATATATCTGTAAACACTTTAATCCATTGCATGTTTTCACTCCTTTACTTTTTTAATGATTCTTGTTCTTTATTATTCAAGTATTCATCTAGTGCTTGTACTCTAAATAATACTCTTCCACCAACTCTTGCACATGGTATTTGTTTTCTTCTTACTAATTGGTTTACTAACCAATATGATATTCCTAAATACTCTGCTGTTTCTTTCATTGTTAGTGTTTTTCGTTCTACCTTTGATAATTCTGGCATATAATCACCTCTCTTTTTCTTAAATTATTTATGCAAAAACATGTATAAATATTAAATTTTATATATTCTTGCATTTACATTTGTATAATTTAGTTAACTAATTATTATTTATTATTTTAGATGTTTTATTTGCTCTAAGAAACCGTACAGATAATAATTCTAAAATTTATTTCTATTGTATGGCTATTTATTTATTTTTTAAAATTTGCAAAAAATTTATGATTTTTGTCACATTTTCTATTTTTATTTCGCCTATTTATATAGAAGGATCAATAATTTAAAATTTTTTTAATTTTTTTTACAATTTTGGTCAGATTTTTCACTTTTTTTTCGCCTATGTATGCAGAAAGATTAAATCTTAAAAATTTTTTGTAGTTTTGCTAAGATTTTTCAGTCTTTCTTCGCCTATTATATAAGAAAGCATAAAAATTAATTTTTTTAATTTTTTGATAAGTTTTTCCATTTTTTTTCGCCTATTATGTATGAAAGCATAAAAAATTAATTTTTTAAAAAGTTTTTGGGAATTTTAATACTTTCATTTCGCCTTTTATATAGAAAGGTTATAAATTTAATACAAGTTCAAGGAGGAAAATTATGAATTATGAATTAGAAATAGCATTTGACTTCAAAAATTCAAAAGAATATTTTGTAAGATACGAACCAATAGAACTAACAGACTCAGAGAAAATACCAGAAAAACTAAATAATAAAAAATTATATGTTTTTGAAAAAGTTAAACCTAAAGCAAAAAATATCGGAACATTTCTGCTTGAATTTCTAAATTTAGATTTTTCAAATGCTTTACATTTGAACTATTTTTTAGTGCATTATTTTCTTGTTAATTTTATTGCTAGTAAAAAGAATTATCTAAATTTTGAATATTATAAAAGCATTGATTTAACATCTGAAATTATGGATAATCCAAAAATAATATTAACAGAAGATGAATTTATAGATTATGCTGAAGGGACGAAATTACTTTATTTTAGTTTTATTGACTCTGCTCAATTTGTTTTTAGGAATATCGCAGAAAAAATATATTTCAAGACATTATTTGAATCGTCTACTGAAGAAGATTCAGATTATGAAAGTCTAAAGATTTTGAAAGACAATGAAACATATGAATCAATTTTGAATAATATATCTGAAAATTTTAAAGATATAAAAATGAACTTTGACTTAGATTCTTTCTTTTTAGGTTCTAACACTAATAAGTCAAAAGATAATATTAGGTATTACTATTCTTCTAATGACTTTACTTGTCTTTTGTTTATTTGTATGAAGGAATTTATGAATTATAAAAATAGTTTTAGGATTATAAAATGTAAAAATTGTAATCACTATTTTATTCCTAAAACTGCACATAAGACATTGTATTGTGATAATATTTTTAAAGATGGTCTAACTTGTAAGGAATTTGCAGATAAGGTTTCTTCTAGCAGAACATATGCTAATGATCCTATTTGTAAAAAGTATAGAAATAGATATAAAAATTTGAGTAAACAAGCTTCTATTAGTAATAATCCTGAGGTATTAGTTCTTTATGAAAGATATAAAGTTGATGGTGCTGTGATGCTTGATAGGTATAAACATGATGAAATTAGTGGTAGTGATTTTGAAAAATGGATTGATGGGATGAAAATAAGAAAGTAAGAAAATGAATAGAGTTTAAAGTGCAATTTTTGCACTTTAAGTTTGTGTGAATTGCACTTTATTATCCCATATCCAACTCGTAACCCATATCTAACTTTTGTATTTCTTATAATTTCATTTGTTCTAAATTTACTAATTCATTTTTCCTAAAAGTCATTTTCAATAAGCATGGAGAATTTATAGCCAACTCCTTTTCCTTGTATTCAAGATTTAATCTTTCGTTTACTTTGCAAAAACTTAACAAATAGAATTTTATTGTTCCACCATGACTTATAACAGCTATTCTCTTTCCTTCATATTTCTCAAGTATTTCATTAAAAAATTCATTCATCCTTTTATTAGTATCATTTGCGCTTTCACCATCGCGAGTTTTAAATTCTGGAAAGGCTAATTGTTCACGAGATGGATCTCTGGTTTCTTTATTATTCATAAATTTTGCTAAATCATCCATATTTCCAAGTTTTCTTTCACTCAATCTTTTATCTATGTTATATTGTAAATTGTTTTTATATGCTATATATTTTGCAGTAGCTTTTGCTCTTGTATAGTTACTTGTCCAAATAACATCAAGATTTTGTAATTCTGTATTTTCGCTTAATTTCTTAGATTGCTCTTCTCCTTTTATAGACAATATTTCTTTTTCATTAATCATTTGAGAATTTTCATTTGTGTTTCTAATCCCATTTTCCTCAACTGTTTCAGCATGTCTAATTAAATAAATAACGGTATCATTCATTTTAAATAACTTTCTCCTCTTTTTTATATTATATATTTTTTTATTTGTAAAATATTACTAAAGTTCAAATTTGTATAAAGTTTCACCTGTTTTTAATTTTTTTATAAAAATTGCTCCAAACTTTTCATAATAATTTTTTAAATCTGTTTTTAGATATATTGTTGTAAATCCTCTATTTTTTGCCTCTTTTAATATGGCATCATTTAATATTCTAGAATATCCTTTTTTTCTATATTCTTTTTTTACATACATTGTAGCATACCACGGCTTTAGTTCTTTTTCTTCTTCACAATCTTTTGGAAATATAGATATAAATCCTATCAACTTATTATTATCTACTAAAATTAACTTGCAAAAAAATTCATCATTAAATGCATTATAAATTTTCTTTTTTTTTCTTTCTATTCTACATTTTCTATTTTCTTCTTTATTGTCTGCCCATTCATCATATTCTAATTTTGCAACTTCATCTAAATATTCTAATTTATTTTTTAAATTATATATTTGCATATTTTTTCTCCATATTACGTATATAATTATCAGCCTCATCTCTAGATTTAAAAATAAATATACTATGATTAATTTTATATTTATCCAATAACTTATAAATTTGTGGCAACTTTTCGTTAGTAAAATTAATAATGCATTGTTTAAAATTTTCATCTAGTTTCTCTTCTACCCAAGGCAAATCGTCTCTTTTTTGACCGATTCGTGATTTTGCACCTTCAAGACAAACTTGAGTTGGAAAATCCAACAAAAATATAGTATCACATTCATTTATTCTTAATTCTAATGTTTTTTGATAATTTCCATCTATAATCCATTTATCCGTTTTAAAAATTTCTTTTAATTTTTCTTCTAGCTCTTCTTTTGTAATATGTGTACCATCTTTTTTATGATATAGCATATCTATGTGATATAATGGTAATTTAGTAATATTTTTTAACTTTTTAGAAAATAAACTTTTTCCGGCACCAGGACTTCCAATAACAATTATTTTTTCCATTTTTTTCTCCTTCATTTACTATTTATATTTAACATTATAACATATTTTTTAATTTAATCTATATTTCCCCTACATTTTCCGATTTTCCCACTCTTATCCCCTGTCGGGTTTTGTTTTCCAATCAAAAAATGTTACAATAAAAACATAGTAATACAAACAATTACTAAAAACAACAGAAAGGAGGCAAAAAAGTGACAGGTAGTATTGAAAAGCGAGGAAAAAACAGTTACAGGCTAGTAGTATTCAAAGGATACGACCTAGATGGCAGACCAATAAGACATCAAAAAACAATACAATGCAAGAAAAAATCAGAAGCACAAATAGAACTTGCAAAATTTCTAACAGAAGTAGAAAGTGGACTAATAGTAGATGGAAATATCCCAACATTTGCGCAATATGTGGAAATATGGACAAAAGATTATGCATTAAAAGAACTAGCACCATCAACTTATTATAGATACAAACGCATGCTAGAAACAAGGATAACTCCATATTTTGGACATTATAAACTAAATAAAATCAAGCCAACAGACATTATGAGATTTTATGATTTACTTGAAGAAGATACTCAAATTGTTAGAAGAAAAAACAACAATGGAAAGAAAACAAGAAAACCACTATCTCAAAAGACAATATTAGAACATCATCGTTTGCTATCGGCAATGCTTCATAAAGCAGTATATTGGCAACTTATTGTAAGCAATCCTGCTGAACGTGTTCAACCACCGAAAACATCTAAGCCGTTAAGACGTCATTATGATGAAGATCAAACTAAAATTCTTGTTGATAATTTGCAAAAGTTAAAAGGCAATCAAATTAAATATCGTACTGCAATTTTACTTGATATTTTTACTGGAGCAAGGCTTGGTGAACTTGTTGGGCTTGAATGGAGTGATATTGATTTAAAAAATGGTATTATCAATATTAATAAGTCTAGTCAATATCTTTCTGAAAAAGGAGTTTTTACTAAGGCACCTAAAACAGAAAGTTCAATAAGAGATGTTGCAATACCTGATTTTATCGTTTCTTTACTTGAAGAATATAAGTTATGGTATGATGAACAAAAATCAATTGTAGGCGATTTCTGGCACGAATCTAATAGGTTATTTGTTCAAGATGATGGTAAACCTATTCATCCATCTACAATTAGTAAATGGTTTGAACAGTTTGTCAAAAAGATTGGATTGCCTGTAATTAATTTTCATGGTTTAAGACATACAAATGCAACTCTTCTTATTTCTCAACAAGTTGATGTTGCAACAGTATCTGCTAGACTTGGTCATGCACAAATTACTACTACATACAATTTCTATGTTCACCCACTAAAATCTCATGATAGGACTGCTGGAAATGTATTAGAGAATTTGTTAATTTCATGCAAGGCAGATTAGTAATTCAATATTATCTATAAATCTTTTTTGTGACTCTCATATTTATATTTTTTGATTTACTTTGTTGTAAAAATGACTTTAAGAATTTTTATGAAACGAGATTTTCTTAGAGGTTCTATGTCAGTTTAGAAGTTGATCCCCAATTTCTCCCCAATTTGACATAATAGTGCTATTTTAAAGCATTATAGCAACCAATTTGAAGACAACAAAAAATCGCCACAACCACTCAAGCTGTAACGATTAAATCGAAATTGTAAAGCAAAATTATTTCAAACTCGCCTTAGAGTTATGAGGGCTAGTTGAGAGGTTTATGTAATTTAGTGAAATCAAGGGTTTTAGCTGATTTATCAATGAAAATTGTGGAAATGATTTTTAGAACATTTGTGTGTGTTTTTGTACTTTTTTGAGAATTTTTTCCCCAACTTTTCCCCAATTATTTTTAACAAATATTGGAAGCAAAATGGGAAACCTGAAAATAAAATTTGGAGGTTTTGATTATGAAAGAAATAACTTATCATAAAGAAGGAGATTATTTAATTCCTGATTTAGCATTAAAAAATCAAGAAAATGTTGTTTTAGGCAAATATGGTAGAGCTAGATTAAAATATATTAAAGAAAATAAACGCGGCTTATATACTGAATTGATGATGAATGGAGCTTTATCTAGTTACTTAAAAGGCGTTGATGAAAGATGTAATCACATAGTAAATATAACAGTCAGAGAAATGGCTAAAGAAAACAATGTTAATGAAGAACTAAAAAGAACAGATCAGCTAAAATGGGTTGGACTAATGAACAACTTTAAAAACTCTGCTGAAGAAATTGTTTTTAATGAAATTATATATGTGTAGGAGGAATTAAATATGATAAATTTTAGAGAAGTAAATAAAGATGATATATTAAAAGAATGGTTAGAATTTAGAGAGGAAACTGCTTTTTGTGAAATGTCTCCTCAAGATAAAAAATATTGCATCTATTTTGATGAGATTGCTGAGAAAATTCTTAAGAATGTTCCTAAGCAAAATCAGAAATATGTTCAAAAACAACTCGATCAGCTTGATAAGAATTTTATGGATTACTTGTATTATTGGAATGAGAAATACTATAGAAATGGATTTGTAGATGGAAGTCAATTAGTTATGGGTTGTTTTAAGGAATAATTATTCTTTTTTAGTGCAAAATTTGCACTTTTGAATGCAAAAATTGCACTTTAAAGGCGAGATTAATTCTCGCCTTTGATTTTTTTGTAATGTATATATCCTGCAGCTTTTCTATTTATTTGATCTCCTGTATAATCTCCTTCTAAAACTTCAACATTTTTTCCATCTATAATTTTATTTTTATATATTAAATCACTATATCCTCTATGATCATTCATTCCATCACTTGATTTTTCGTTTGTTCTATTTTCATATTGGTAAACTATATTAATTCCCTTATTTGTGTTTAATAAAATCCCCGCTACTCTACTATATGAATCTGATTTTTCATTTTCAGATACAATTTTTATCTTTGTCCAAGTTTGTTCAATTTTAAAAGTAACCTTTCCCTTTGTATTACCATTATAATTAGATTCAAATTCACCTTCCCATTCTCCATTCAAATTTGGTATTTTAACGCATATCTTCTGAAATAGAGCTGTTTTCCATAATTTTTTATCAAATATATTGTATATTAAGCCAAAAACTGCAAAAAGTGTAATTTGTCTTATATCAACACCAATAAATTCAATTTTTGAAATAATATTATCTATAAAATCAATTTTTGATATTAAATTAATTCCTAATCCTAATAAATGATTAATCAGTATAGTAAGAAAATAACTTACTATAACAATCCCAAATATAATTTTAACCCTTTCGTTGTTATCAACAGAATATGTATGCATTTTATTCCTCCTTTAATTTGTATATTTTTTTATTACAATCTATAGTGCATATATATAAATTTTTATTATTTCCTAAAATTATCATAAAAACATTATTTATTTCTATATTTTTGTTATTTAACATTTGTTTTACTAATTGTTTATCTACAAAAGATGGTGTTGGATATTGTTCATCATGAGTATGCCATTCACCTAAATAATTTATTTCTCCATTACTATTTTCCCAATATTTATTAATAATTAATTGTGCTTGTTTTTTATTTCTAATAAAAAAATACTTCCACTTTTTATCTTTTGAATTTGTTGTTGAAATATTTGTTATTACGTAAGTATTTTCTTCTTTATTAAATTTTCCTAACAAAACTCCACCATTTTCATGTTTATAACTTATAGGATTGAACTTATATATAGCATTTAATACTTCATCTTCAATAATTAATTTAAGATTATTTTCTAATATAAATTTTCTCAATATTATAACTCCTCTATTTTCACAGTTCTATTCTTTACGCTTATCCATTTACTTGTTATTTCTATTTGATTTTCTCTTGCCCAATCTATTTTACCAGCAATTGTTATAAAATAATTTTTATCATTTAATAATTTGCCATTTATTATATTGTCCAATAATGTTCTAATAAAATAATCAGCTTCAAACCCTGAATATTGTACAAAAGTACTCTGGCATCCCGCCTCTTTTTTAGTAAACTCTTCAGGTTTTTCCAGTATTCTATTTTTTAATGTCCAATTATCATCATATATGCATTGTTCAATATTATCCTGTCGTTTATTTAAAATAATAGCATGTCCCCCTATAGCATATGGCTCTACCCATACTATTACTATTTTTCCTTTTAATTCTCCTTTATTGTACTTATCAATAATATATGACTCTAATGCCATATCACCTACAGCAATAAATTGCATATCTCTATCAATCAATTCTTCTAGATTATTTGTTGTTAAATCATATATATCTTTTGAATAAGTTTCAATTTTTAACCCAATATAGTGACTTGTTAATTTTCTTTTTATCGCTTCTCCCTTATTCATATCTACAAAATCTATTCCACAAATATGTCTTGCTATATTTTCTTTTCGTAGTTTTTCATTATCTATTAGTTTAAAATCACTCACTCCTAACTCTGTTAAAGCTTGTGCTACATATCCTCCAAGAGATCCACATCCTAATATTGATATCTTTTTATCCATCATAATACCATCTCCACCTCTGTAAAATAATCTCTTTTTACTTATTATTTCTGTAGTAAGTTTTAATACCTTATTATTCGGATAAGCTATTCTGTAAGCAACGTCTGGTGCTATTTTCCCCTTTCTAAATCCATTTATATCAAATATTCTAGTATGAATAATACCTGATAATATATACTTTCCTTTATCCTCTTGTGAAAATAATATTATTGGATTTCCCTTTCTGTTAGTTAAAAATTTTTTATATTCACTTCCATTCTTACTTTTACTTAATATATTATAAAATTCTTTATTATTATGCGGAAACGGTGGATATATTTTTTCATCTATAGGTATATAAATAGCTTCTTCAGTTATTAGTTCTTCCTCTTGATAGTTTCTCTTTGCATAATCAATCAATTCTTTGTAATTGCTTCCGCAACACCAAAAAGTATAATCTTTAGTATGCACACATTTTATTTTTAAAACTTCATTTGAAGGTTCAAAAAGAACATCTATATTTCCTATTGTATCTTCATCTACTACCCAATACGCTTGAAACTCATCTATAAAATCCTCTCTGTTAAATCCATTTAACCCATCAGATATTATACTTTTTGCTTTATAAATTGACTCTTTAATAACCTCTATCGGCATTTTATGATTTGGAATAGCATCTTGATTAAACAAGCATAGCTTCCCTGTTTTTTTATCAACATGTGGTAAATCTTTATATTCTTTACCTTTAACTATAATATTAGGAAATTGATATGGAAAACCTTTCGGAAAACTAATAATAAATTCTATTGTTTTTCCATTTATTTCTTGTGATATTTCTACATATGAATTATTATATACGTCTGTTATTTTATATGTTATATCTTTCATGTTTAATTCATTCATAATTTTCTTAAGCTGAATGGCCGTCATTTCTCAATATAGCAGGAGAAGAAGTTCTTATATAACTTTCTTGCTCTTGCTCCTCCTTATTCTTTTCTACTTTAGGAAATCTATCTCCAAATATTGCACCTAATAAATCATTTATTTTATCGACATCTTCTTCGTTTGCGACTTTATTAAGTTGTTCTTCTATTTTTTTAAACGACTCAATTATTTGATCATGTTGTGCTTCTGATTTTTTTTCGAATAAGTCTTCAAATGGTCTTACTGGTTTTCTACATGTAAAGTTATATTTAAATTTCTTATTAATATTAGCAATTGTTCCTATTAATGAATTTAAATCATTATCTGTACTTTTGTAAAAATTTTCAGCCACTAATATTGTAATTTCTAATCCTTTTAAAGGAATATTCTTGTAATCTTTCCAAGCTTTTAAAAATTTAACATTGCTTCTTACTTGTTCACCATAAATCTTTATTTTATCTATAAACCAATCTGTAAATTCCTTTGGATCACTTATACTCCACCCATTCTCTTTATGTGCCAAGTAAATGTCTTCATTTTTACTTATGTATATAGGTAAATCCACATGGTAGTTCTCAGCAAATACTACTCTTACACATGTATTCTTATCAATTGGATTTGTAGATGTATATCCTTGTACAGCATCTTTTACCCATGTATGCACCGTTGTTGTTGAAGGCCATTCACTCATATCTTTATCAGAATATCCTTGAATATATACTCCATCATCTATATCATATTCTTTATCCCCTATTGGATTAATAGTAGTCTTCATTGCAAAAGAACCTTGCATATGAAATTTAGGTTGTAGTCTATCTTTTTCAGTGAATTTATCTTTAATAGTGTTTCTTAAGCCATTTCTTCCTCTTATTAAATTATCTCTTTTACTTCCACTTAATGTAATAGTATTATTAAATTTATTAAATGCTTTTTGAATATTTTCTTTATTACCCATAATTAATTCCTCCTTCAACATAATATATATCAATTTGCTTAAAATTTTTGTCGAATCTTGTAATATTATTATATTTTATACTATATTTTGTCTTATCACATTTTTTACTTTATATAATACAATAAATAATGCTATAACAAATACCACATATATTGATATTACTAAATTAATATCTTGAAACCATTGGCATAGTTTAATTAGTACTTGTACATTTATACAATAAAAAAACATATATCCAATGCTCCCTAAAGTTTTATTACTTCTACTTTTGTAAAAAACTCCGCACATTGTAAATGCAATTTTATTTAAAACAGCACTTCCAAACAATGAAAAAATAAAGATTGCAGCTAATTGATTATCCATTATGTATTCAAATGGATTAGAAAATGCTTGTTCTCTTAAACTACTATTAAATATTCTTACAATGTCATACATGTAATTCTCCTTTCCAAACAAAAAAGCAAAATATCTAGTAAAAAACTAAAATACTTTGCTTTTGCTTACTTATTTAATTATATTTAAATTCATAGCATATTCAAATGATATCTCATCAAATTTTTTAGTTTTTTTCCACCCTTCCTCTTCATGTGACATATTTGAAATATCTGTCACGTTTTTATTCTTTAGTAATTTAATTATTTTGTTAATTATTTCGATTTCGCTTTCTTTTAATTTACTCAAATCAAAATTTTTGTTACTTGTTATAATAGTTCTCGTACCATTTTCATCTTCATAATCATTTCTTATATATTTATCATCTAGCAAAGAAATTTCTTTATATCTTTGATCTATTATAGTAGGACCACATTGTTGTTTTTGGTATGTTAATCCAGTAATTGAAACTCCTCTTTGATTAAATGATAATATGTCTATAAACCATAAATATTTATTAAGACTTGTAATTGTTAAATTACTTACTTTGCTAGAAATATAAGATATAATATTTTCTACTAGTTCTAAGTCAAATAGTTTATATCCATTAAAAATGTTTGGTTTTAATTCTAAAGAATTATTTATAACCCTTCTATACATATCTTGAATGTCATCTTTACTTATTTCATTTTCTAAATTTGTTGAAACTATTTTTTTATATGTTTTTTCATTAATACTACCATTTTTATATGCTTCTTTTACTTTTTCTATAAATTTACTATCATTATCAATTAATAATTTTATATAGTCACTTTGTGATTTTGTTGGTACTCCACCTCTTTCATATCTATTGATAGTCATTTTACCAAACCCAAGAATAGCAGTTAATTCTCTTTGTGATATATCATATTTTTCTCTTAAATTAACTATATCTTGTGGTTTTATAATGTTTGCTTTTTCTCTATATAGTTCATATATTCTTTTGTTGTTTTTTTCTTCGATTTCATTTACATATAAGTCTTGATGGCATTCTTTACATACAGCTACATTTTCATAGGTATTTATTTCTATTCCTCTAAATTCTTTTAGGTCCCTTTTTTCTATTTTATAATCTACTTTTTTTCTACAATATGGACAATATTCTCTCATTTTAATTCACCTCATCATCATATTTACCAAATTCATGTACTGACAAACAAACTGATTTCTCTATACTCTCTACTCTAACCTTAATATACAGCTTAGTGTCTTCGAATAAAGGATTAAATTTAAATATCCACCCCTCATATTGTGGATCTCTATCTTTTTCTGGACCAGCAAAACAGTCTTCTACTGTGAGTCCTCTTATAATATCTTTAACGTCTTCATCATTTAAGCCGTATTCTCTCATAAACTTTATATTTTTGGGTCTTCTTCTTATTATAAACTTATCACCATTATTGTCACTATCTACAATTCTTTTGATTCTTAGCAAATATTGACTTTGTATATTACCTCCTATTGTATTCATTATATGCCATCTCCTCCTTGAATGCCACTTTTTGATGGCACTTTTATTTTACCATGGTTATAGAAATAAGTCAATACATTTTATTAAAATTTATATCTATTCAAAAATGCTTTTAAATTCTAATGGAACAATATCCTCATATAACAAAATAAATTGTGAATTAATTTGTCTATAATCATGATAATGTCCAAAATACCATTTTTTAAATTCACATTTTTTCATAATATTTTGAAAGTAGTCTGTTAAATAATCCTTTTTATATGTGCTTCTTTCAAGTATTGTTTGAATACTTGTTGGACAACAATGTGAAATAATATAATCAACTTTATAATTTACTTTTTCTAAATTATTTATACCATTTTCCATTTCTTCTTCAGTTGGTAATTCTAAATCCCACCATGAAAAATCTCTTATTCTAAAATATGCTCCTCTTTTACGATATTCATATATTCTTTCTTCTTCGTCCAAATTTAATATTCCATCTTGAATATCATGAGATTTAGCTCCACCAAATGCAAAAATCTTTTTACCATCTATATAAAATATTTCTCCACGCATTAAATGTAAAACTGAATCTCTTATTTTATGTACTTTTCCACCATGCCATTCTTCTACTGGATAATCATTATATAATCTTGTAAAGTTTTCATGATTTCCATCAACAAATAAAGTAGTAAAATTTTTGTTATTTAACCAATCTAATGCTTCTTTTTCTCTACTACTTTCTTCTTCAAATGTCCATACTCCTCCAAAATCGCCACATATTATTACATAGTCATTCTTTGTCATTTCAGCTTGTATTGGAAATTGGTCTTCAGTAAATCTTGTGAAATCTGAATGTGTATCGCCTGTAATATATATCATATTTATCACTCTCCATTTATTTTTTTAATTCCTTCTCCTACCTTTTCTATAATATTTGTAAATTCCAACGCACTTTTTATATCAAAAACTATTCTTTCTCCTACTCTATAATTACTATCATTAGTTTTATTTAAATAATCCTCATCGACAATTCCATTTGTATGTATTAACAAATGCCTCCTTTGATAATATATTTTCATCTTTTCAAACTCTTCCTCAGTTAACCAATTCTCAAATGAAATATTAGCAGTTTCTTTCCACAAATCATTACTATCTTCAATTCTTTGAAAAACATTTTTCCTTAATTTCTTTTTATTTGGTAGCAAATCATATACTGCTTCACTAAGGCACTGTATTGATTCTACTAAATCATTTGGTATACTTTCTAATAATGCTCTTATTATTCTATTTGCATCATCCTTACTTTCTATTGCATTATTTATTTTTTCTAAATTATTTAATTTGGAATAAGTTGTTTTTATAAATTCATCAAATGTATTAATTGCTGAATTATTTCCACACGATGGACAATAAAATGCAGAACCAATTACCGCATATCTTGTATTGCATTGCTTACATTCTATTTTTTGTTCAATTAATTCTTTACATGATAAAGGTAAATTACATTCAAAATTTTTAAATCCTGATACTTTCATATTTAATTTTATAAATCCATTTTTTTGTCTTCTATTAAAAGCTCTCGCATCTTTTTCTAACGCACTGCCAATTTTATTTTTTACAGTCTGAATTGCTCTTTGTTTACTTTCTTCTATTTGCTGTGTTGTAAACCATTTATCTGAAGTTGCTGTTTTTCCACACCTCGGACAATAAATTGCTTCATCTTTACAAATATTTTTCCAATCATCAGCAAAAATTTTAAATTGATATAAACACTCTTGATTTGGACATTCTTTATCAAAATAACCTTCCTCATCTACTGGAATATCAATTTTATACTTAAATGATTGTAAATTGTTTAATTCATTTAATATGTTTTCAAACATAAACTCACCTTATTTCTTTTCTATTATTTTTAATAATAATTCATTACTTATTGTTAAAAGTATATAAATAACTTCTAATACGTTTTCATATGTGCATATTTCTTTTATATTATTATTATAATGGCAAATATCATTTCTTAAATTTTTTCCAACTGTATTATAAGACGTTAAATAGTATCTAAAAGTTCTTATATTAGCCTGTCCCAAAAATTTTTCTGTTTCTGGCAATGATAAAATATTATCTATTGTTAGATTTTTATATGGTATATATTTATTTACAATTATAAATTTATAACAAATTTCTCTTAATATTTTTTCAATAATCCCAATACTTAAATGTAAAACATTATAGCTCCAGTATTCGCAAACTAATTTATCTATTTCCTCTTTTTGACTTTCAATTAATAAATTTTTTAGTGCATAATTCAACATATTAAAATCATCATCAATATTAGGAATTTCAATGTTGTTTTTTTCAATATAATTTACTACACCCGCAAACATGTAGTTAATTAGCTCTTTAAATCTAGCATCATCCGAAAGCATATAATTTATCATCAATTTTCCTAGCATCATTGTTATTGATAAATGATTCTGAACTGAATAAGTGAAATAATCATTTACATCCATATTAGTAGAAGCAATCCTATCCATTAATTGTGATTTAACATTGCTTTCAATTGCAGATTGAATTCTACTATACATCTTACTATTTTTTCTAGTATGCGTTATCATCAATGATTTTATTTCCCAACTTAATTTTTTATCTTCAAATACTTTTATAAAATCATTGATGCTTATTTCAAATTTTGAATGATGTCCATTTTTTACTATATATTCATTTAAAATTATATCTTGTTTTTTTAATTCCTCATTAAACTCATCATATAATGCATTTGCTCCAAGAGCATCAAATAGTTTCATTGCTTCTTTTATATCGTTATATGTATACATAACTTTTTCAACATCAGTATTAAAAGATCTGTTCTTAATCATATTAGATATTATTTCTATACTACCTTCAAATAATTTATTATTTTTCTTTTTAATCATTTTTAATGCATCTTTTAAATCACTTATTTTTGTTGCCATCTGTCCTTCTAGTATTTGTTTTGAAAATAGTATTTCATTTAATTCAGGATATTTCATAAAAATATCTCTATAATCATCAAAATTATAAAAAATTTTATATGCATAGTTTTCAACTATATATTTATATAACTCCACGCTTTCTTTAAAATATTGGAAATTTGACTTTATATAATTTAAAGAATATTCAATTATTTCATAGGCTCTAAGTTCATATTGTTTTAATTCTTCTCTTGATAGAATTATTTCATAATTATTCTTTATATATTTATTAATATCTCTTTTTTTATATCCTCCTTTAACTGCAATTATATTATCAATTGCAGTAGATACACTTTTCTTTAAATCGTCTCGCACCATTGGTACTATCTCTTTTAGGTGTGAAAATGTATCAATAAAAATATAATCTATATAATCATCCAAAGTATTAACTTCTAACATATTACTACTATAGTAATTATTTATATCATCAAAATTATCAACTAGTGTTTTAACTTGAAATCCACTAGCCATATCATTTTTTCCATAATATAATAATGTAACTGTACTTTCCTTTTCTTTTAACAATTCTACAATGTTCATTCACTTCACCTCTTATTTTAAAGTATATCATCAATTTTATATTTTTCTATTGCATTATTTGAACTTTTTTGAACTTTTAATTTGTTTTTGTTCATTTGGTTATACATATCAATATCAGATAATTCTTTATTAGCTAATTCAATATATAATTTTTTTACTACTTCTTTTCGCTCTTCAATAACAACCTGCTCATTAAAAATATATCTTTTTGATATATCTATAAAATCTTCAGATGACAATTTTTCATTATTAATTAAACTATCTAAACTTATATTTAATAATTTGCAAAATTTAATCATTTCATTTGCTGTCATACTCTGTTTTCCGTTTTCTATTCGCGAAATCTTTATTCTATCACCAATATCAAGTTTTTCTGCTATTTCTTCTTGAGTATATCCGCTTATTTTTCTTAAATTTTTTATTTTATTACCAATTTCTTTACTATCATACATACTTTAATCTCCAATAAGAAAAGCAAAATAATTCTGTAAAACATATACACAATTATTTTGCTTTTCTTTAGTTTATAATTTATTAAAATATTCTCTTATCTTATTAGCCATTAAGACTCTTCTCTTTTGTAAAAACTCTTCATAATTCTCTACAGACATATTGATTATATCTCTTGGAATAGCACTTTCTTCCAAATTTTTATACAAATCATCTTCTGAAATTATTAAACCGTACTTATTTTCTTCACCATTGCATTGTGCCTTTACATCTGCCATATAATCTTTTGGAGCTCTGTTACTTACTGCAATATTTATTTCTGTTTGCAACATAGTAAAATTAGCAATTTGATTATATTGTTGCTTATTGTTATATCCATTCTTCTGTAAATAATCTTTAGGAAAAATATGATGTACATCTCCTCTATTTTCAATCAAATATTGTACTTTTATGCTGTCTGATAAGAATCCTCTATCTCCCAAAAATATTTGTGCTGCTAAAAATGTTTTCCAGAATGGGCTACTTGTAACTGGTGTATTTAGTCTATCTACTAAATAGTTTGTCCAGAAAGATTCTGATAGTTGTCTTTCTTCTTCCTCTCTTATATACTTTTCAATATCTGCATTATCATTTAATCTTCTAATGTCATAATCAAAAGCAGATTCTGGAGATGAAGTATATCTTTGAGTTAAAATAGACATTACTACCCATCTTCTTACTAATGTTTGTATTTTGCTTGGTTCGATATTCTTTTCTCTTAATACTAAATATAATATATATCCAAAATTCAAAACGTTTTGTGATCTTACTAAACTATCGTCTATAATACCAGCTGATTTTAGTATCATTATATATCTTTCAAAATTACTTTGATTTACAAATTGTTTAACTCCGTCATATAATGTTTTAAAACTTTCTTCAACTATGTCTTCTCTATATTCTCTAGTTTCAAAATCACGTCCTGATAATAAGCTTACCAAATCAGCCAACTTACCTCTTTTAAACTTGTATGTAAAAGCAACTCTTAACACATCAGTATAAGAAGGCAAATATAAATCTTCATTCTTATCTTTTATCCATTCAATTTGTCTAAATATATCCTTCTTGCTAAATTCAATATCATTATTTTTTATATTGTCATAATCAACTGGAGTTTTAGCAAAATGGCAAAAGTAATCAATAGCTTTTCTAATATCATTTCCTTCATATTGTTCATTGACACTTATTTTTGACATAGCAAAATCAGCTTGAGATAATACTACACCTTCTGAATTTATTCTAACAAATATTTCAGTAACAGTATCTATATCTAATGATGAACCTAATTCAATTCTTCCTATAGTAACATTTTTTACTGCTAACAACTTATTAATTCTTTTATTAACTTCATTTGGACTCATTTCATACTTATTTGAGTAATCAGTAACAAATTGCCATGTATCTATATTTCCATCTTTCATGAATTCTGATATATCAGGAATCCATTCATCTTGTTTCTCTATTGCAGGATTTAGAGTTTGAAATTCTTCCTCCTTAATATTAAAAGCAATTTTTATTCTTTTCTTCTTATAATTGTTATCAAGTACTTCTTGTCCTAATAAAGCCGCCGTTAATGCAGTTATTCTTTGTTGTCCGTCTATTAAAACTTGCTTTCCTTCTGATGCTGTTCCATCTTTCAATTTCACATCAGGGCTTTTCCATGTAATTATATATCCTACTGGATAACCTTTATATAAAGAATCTATTAAGTTTCTTACTTTAGTTGAATCCCACACAAATGGTCTTTGAATTTCAGGTATTGCAATTGTTCCATCACTTACAAATCCTAGTAAAGTACTTACTGATACATTATTAACTTCAAAATTTGGCATGTTATATTTCTCCTAACTTATTTTTCATCTACTTTTAACTGTTCAACAAACTGTTCTTTTGTTATCATAAACTCTTCGCCATTTTTAAATTGTGTTATATACCAGATATCTCCTTTTAATACTGGTAAATAAAAATAATAATTAGTTAAGATTGAAGATTGCTTATAGCATTTTTTTAATTCTTCAATTTTTGCTTTATAGCTTTCAGAATCAATATTTATATTTGAACTTGGATTTACACTCTTTACTTCAAATATATGAATTCTATCAAAATCATCTTTCATAATAAAATCTGGATAAGATGAATAGATTCCATTTAAATAGTATTCATATTTTATATCTGAATTAGATATAAAATTTTTTCCCCATAAGAATTTTTCTTTCGGATCTATTTTTTCTTTTTCCTCAAATAAGCTTATACTGTTTTTATTAGGATTATTTCTTCCTGTAATTACTTTTTTTATAATGCTATTTTTATTTATATTTTCTTTATTTGAAATCTCTTTCAAAAAATCCGCCCATTCTCTTTCTGCCTCACTATCAAAAGAAAATTTATCAGCTCCATCGTTTCTTTTCCAAACCCAGTCAGAAATGTTTTCATAATTTCCATTATCTACATAAGAAGATTTCTCTGGAAAAGATGTTAAGCATTCATTTCCATTATTATCTTTTTTTATTTCCATACTTTCTTCATAATTATAAATATAATTATTATTTTCAGTAATAATATTATCCAAATAATTATTGAAAATCCACCATTTTTGATAATCATCAGCATAATCATAGCACATTTTTTGTATTTCATTATCTGCTCTAACTAATTTCTTATACATTGAAAAAATATCATTATATGCTGGTTCATTTTTTTGATCATGTATAAAAGTATCAATGTTAAATTCTCTTTTTTGTGATAGTGGTTTTAGTTTAGTAGTTTTTATTTTAAGATTATTTGTTATATCAGAATACTCCTCATATAATCTTACATTTCTAACCTTTTTTCCATCTGTAGGTTGATTTCCCCATATCCAAGATGTTAAAGCTAATTCTTTAGCTTCATCATCTAAATTTTCAAAATCTAATAATCTAGGATTTCTTCTAACTCTTCCCATTACTTGTTCATCTAATTGTTCACTTTGTGTTTCTCTAATTTGATATAACATGCATGCTCGAGGAATATCCCAACCTTCTGAAATAACCATCTTGAATATAATTATATCAATTGTGTTTCCTTTTGCATATTCTTTCCACTTACTAACAGGCAATTTTTTTGCTTTAAAATAATCATTAGTATCACAATCTTTATCTTTATCAACAATTAACATCCATTTTAAATCTTGGTGTTCAGCTTTAGAAAGTACAGGAAATATTTTATTGTTTAATTCTTCATCAGATTTATTTTTATTTGAAATTTGAATAATTAAACAAGGATTAATTCCAAGTTTATTATTATATCTTTCTTTTATTTGTTCGAATTTATTAATCGCATCTTCAACGGTATCCTCATCATCACCAAATTCAACTCTTTTTATCAATTTTGCATTTATTGCATCCTCATCTGTTATTTCTACATCAGGAGTTTGCCCTCTCCTCATATTCGGTGTTGCTGAAAAATTGATTGTTTTCTTAAAAAAGCTATCAGACAAATTATCTAAATTATTTGTAGCAACATGACATTCATCTTTTATTAAATAAATATCTTTTTCCATTCCTCCAAAATATCTGTTTAAAATAAGTGTATTTAAGAACTGTTCCATAGCTCCTTGCATTAATCTTCCGCCTTTTTTATATAAATCTCTAGGTAAAACATATACATTCTTATCAGTAGGAATATATAATGCTTCTTCTCCAGCAATCTCACTATTTATCAAATATGGATTTAAGTTTGAAAATTTTCCCATTTCAGAATAAGATATAAATTTATCATAATTCTGTTGTGCTAAACTTCCTTTTGATAATGAAGAAACCAAAAAGATAACATCTTTATTATTTTCAAGAATTCTATTCATAAAATCAGCCATCATATAAGTTTTTCCACTACCCGTAGGAGCTTTAAAAGTTATTTCATCCTTGCATTCTATAATGCTAATTAAGCTATTTACAGCATTATTTTGTAATTCAATTACTTCCTTTAGCATTATTTTTCCTCCATTCTATTTTTCCATTCATTATCACTTTCTATATTTCTTTCAGTAATTTCAAAATTACTACAAATCCATTCAATTTTGTCTTTAATATTCGAAAATTTAGGAATTTCATAAGATGTTTCATCTATTACATCAAATGGTGTTTTTCCTATAGTACTTTCAAAGTTTGCAACCGTTTCTATTTCATAAACATTTAGTCCATCACCATATGGTTCATTATTCCTAATCCAATCAAAATTTTCATTTCCATCATAACATTTACCTGTCATAATTCTTTTCAAACGTTTAGAAGTGACATCATACGCAATTCCATTTGGATTCATACTTGTAACTTCGTTGTTCGTGCATAATATAAATTGTCTTTTTCCCTTATCTTCTCTGTTTAATTCAAGTACAGCTTGCGCAGTCGTCCCAGATCCAGCAAAAAAATCTAGTATTATAGCATCTTTTTTAGTACACGACATTTTTATAAGTTTTGAAATTAAATTTACTGGTTTAGGATTTTTAAATAAATCATTTGAATTTTTGAAAATTTTGTCAAGTTCTTTTTTTCCAAAATCATTTGAACAATCGTTTTCCATAAATGATAATGTTGTATAGTATTTTCCTGCTTTATCATTATATTTAATATAAAACTCTCCATTATCATTTTTTTCAATACTACAATTTAAATATGTTTTAGTATATATTCTAGGCTTTCCATTTTTACCATTTTTAACAACAACAAAATTATTTTCTAAACCAAATTTAAATTTATCCTTTCCCCATCTCCAGGCCCAATCGGATTTTTTATAATCACCAGCTTGACGTGCTTTATATTTATCATAGTCACCACCTGGATATATAATATTCCCCTCAATTTCAATAGGATAGTCTAAAGATTTACTATAAGATAAACTATCATAATCCAAACATTGATTAAGTTTATATTTACCTCTTTCCTCCACATATTCATCCTCTAAATTATAACTACTATCATCTAATTCATCTAAAGAAAAAATAATTTCATTTCCAGGCATCGCATATGCCAAAACATAATCATGATTTTTTTGAATTGTTGTAGTTGATTTTCCGCCTTTTTTTGTTATACGAGGTGCAGCAAATAAAAAACCTATTTCTCCAAAAATTTCATCAAATAAACATTTTACATATGCTTGATTTCTATCATCAATACTGCAAAAAATTACACCATTTTCTTTATTTAATAATTCCTTAGCTAATAATAATCTTGGATATAACATAGATAATAAATTATCTCTTGTTAAACTGTTTTCATAATTCATTTCTGCAAATCCTCCCATTTTATCCTTGCTATATGGTGGATCTATATAAATTACATCTATTTTATTTCTATGAGTTATTAATAAATTTAATAAAGCATCGTAATTATCTCCAATAATTAATTTATGTTTTATGTCAGTATTATTATCTTTAAAACTAAGCTCTTCATTTTTCTTTAAATACTTAATTGTATTTGTAAGTTTTTCAAATCTCTTATCAAAATGTAATCCTGTTCTTTTATATGTAGTACCCAATTCTCCAATCATTATTGCTTCATTTATACTTTCAGCAGAATTAATCAATTTAATTATTAATTGTGCATTTGTATTTTCAATAATCTTATCCTCTATTCTTCTTTCAATTTCATCAATTAATGATTTTTTCATTTTTTCTAATTCTTCCATTTTTGCCCCCATAATTTAATTATAATAGCTCTATAATATCTTATATCATAAAATACTTTTTTTAACAACAAAATTTGACAAATTTAGTAAATAAAAATCTATTTTCCAAAATCAAATTTTGACTTCAGAAAATAGATTTATTTTATCTCACTTTTTTCTTATTCTTCACCTTTTCCTTCTCATTCTGCTTATTCCACTTTTCTTCCTCAATAAACTTAATATCTTCCACTATTTTAGTACTTCTCTCAACTATATCATCACAATAAAACAATTCTCTTTTCACATTTTTAATTTTATCAGTGACCTTTATAATTTCTTTAGTGACTATATCTTTATCATCTCCACCATCTAAACCTTTTCTCTTATAATATAACCTATTCCTTTCATTATATAAATTCTTTAACTCATTCTGTTTTAGCTCTTTACAATTTCTAACATCATCTAATGTTTTCAACTTATATTTACAAATCATATTAGCTTCAGCAGAATATTGATCTAATCTCTTTACTTCTCTTCTCATTTCTGGAGACATTTTATATTGCTGGTGTTTCTTTGGATAAACTTTTAATAAAAAGCAATAGTATCGAAACAATGCTACCAATCCTTTAGGTTTATATAGATCTTCAGCATGTCCATGATAAGTAAATTTCCTTGCTGGAATTGTTGCAACAAAATTTACTCTTTCTTCTCTTTTCCATGGATTTATATCAAAAATAATATGTCTAATATTATCCATAGAGTATTCTTCTCCAAATCTTCTCTCTACTCTTATATTTCTTTTATATGATTCTTTTCTAATACTTAATTTGCCACCTCTATAATAATACTTGTATCCCATAGAAGATAATATACTTTCAAATTGTCTTTGACTTAATGCGTGATTTATTGCATAATCTAAATCTTCTTTTGCAAATTGAATATATTCAGATTCTTTTGTGCTTTTCTTATAATAATTTTCGAAATTAATTCCTGATTTACAAGTCTTTTCTTCTAAAACACTTAATCCATATTCTTCACAAAGTTCATCAGAAGTTTTTCTAAGTAGTGCAGTATTTTCCCTATTGCTATAATACTTTTTTCCATCTTTAAATGAAACTGAATTTAGCACAAAATGATTATGAATATGATCCGTATTTAAATGAGTTGTAACTACAACTTGAAATCTATCACCCCACATTTCATTTGCAAGTCTAACTCCAATTTCATGAGCAAGTTCTGGTGTTACTTCTCCTTCTTTAAAAGATTGCTCACCATGAAATGCAAGTATTCTATCTGTCTTCCCATTAATTATTTTTACAAATTCCATTTCTTTTGCTGCATTCTCCACCTTGCAATTAATTCCTGTTACATAAAATTGTTTTTCCGTTTTATCTGCATTCGTTGCATACATCAAAACATCTCTAATATTTTCAAATTTATCCATTCCAAATTCGTAACATTCATTTTTAGTTTTATCTTTATTTTTTATATAATTTATTGCATTATCTATTCTTGATTCTATCTTCCAAATTTTTGTAGTTGCCATCGTATCACCTCCATTATTTTTTTATAAAAAGGGGATTGGGGAATTTTCCCCATATCGAATTTCGAGCTGAAGAAATTCATTGCTTGTTAGGACAACAATATGCTCTTTTTTAGTACTAAAATTATTTCTTATTTCTATCAAATGCACACTATATTTTGAAAAATACTTGGACTTTTCAAAAGCTAAATCTTTTGTATCCGCCACCATTAGGCTATTCTTTTCTGCAATCCATTGTTCTTTCCTTTAAAATTCTGTAAAAATCTTTCATCATTCCATCCTTCAATTCTTTATTAACATTATTTAACATATAATCTAATACTTTAAAATGATTTGATGTTTCAACTATATCATCAACACTCGCAACAGTTTCACTTTCAAATAAAATGTTATTTGTCTTGTAAATATATCTTGTTTGGCTCACTGTTACTTTACTTCTTTCAATATAATTTGTGTATTGTGATATAAATTCAACTTAACATCATTTCTTTTTGTTCTCTTAATATTTCTAACACATTAATTTTAGTAATATCAAATTTTAATTCATCTTTTATTAATCTATCTACTGTTATATTAAATGTTTTCGCTAATTTTTTTTAATTCAATATTAGATTCAATCATTTCCAATTAATATTTAGATATTTTCCTGGCTCAACTTATAATATTTCAGCAATATCTTTTTAAGTCATTTTATTTAATTCTCTATATTCTTTTATTCCAATACTCATAATATCACTCCTCTTTTATCTTCATATATCTCCTATAGATAAAATATTTCTCACTTCAAAAAGCAAAATTATTTTTTCCATCCTTTTCCAGTTTATATCAATACAATTTTCTCGCTTTCTCATCTCTCTTGACATGTTTTACATAATATGGTATACTAATAAATGTTCGAGGCAAAAGCCTTAACAAAAAATTTAATAAGGAGTTGCAAACTATGTATCAGATTAGTTACAACATGAGCCGGAAAGAACGCTACAAACAGCTGACTTCCGAAATCACCGATGCAAAGAACGCTCTTTGTGCAGCTGGCACTGAAAAGGACGTTTACAAAGCCTTAAAGGATTTGGCCGTCCTCTTCAAAATGTATGATAACTACGATCTGTTCCTGGACATCATTGAATTGGTTCAGGAAGTCCAGAAAGTCATCAATGCTGTCCAGATGCGTGATAAGACTCGTTCTGAGCTGGTTAGCCTGCTCGACGAACTGCTTGCAAAAGCCAACGGTATCGTTGATGAGGAAAAACAGAAAGAGCTTAGCAACAAGCTCAAGGCACTCTTCAACCAGCTAGCTGAGCACTCCGATGAAATCGCCAAGATCATTGATCTCAGCGAAATCTTTGACTAACTAAGTCAAAAGGCAATGGAGCAAATATAAATTTGCTCCATTGCTTTTTATTTTTTCATTTCATACTCCTTTAATACTTCACCATCAACATCTTTCAATACAATCTTATTATCAACAAGCACAATATAGCTATGAGCAGAATTACATTTTGGAAGAGAAATTGAACCAGGATTTGCAAAAACAAAACCCTCTTTCTCTTGAATAAAACCTTGATGAATATGTCCATAAATCATAACCTCAAAATCATCATAAGGAATATTCTCAATATTATACTTATGACCATGAGTAAAATAAAACTTCTTTCCATTAATCTCCATCAAAATATGATCATTAAACTTAAACTCTGAAATCATTTCATCAACTTCTGCATCACAATTCCCTCTAACAACCAACAATTTATCTTTTAAAGAATTCAAAATTTCTGCCACTTTCATTGGCTTATATTCTTGACTCAACTCATTTCTAGGTCCGTGATAATATAAATCACCTAATAATATTATTTTGTCAGGATTTTCTCTTTCATTAATCTCTTTTATTTTTTCTGCATAATATCCTGAACCATGTATATCTGATATAACAACTGCTTTCATATTCTCTACTTCCTTTCCAAAATAATATATCACATTTTTATAAATTAATCCATATTTCACTTGACTTTATTTCTATTAGCTTATAAAATATTTTTAAATAATTTAATATCATAAATAATAAAAAAGGAGGTCACATATGGATAAATATACTGAAATCAGACCTATTGCATTAGGTTTAGCAATAAAAAATAATAAACTACTTGTAGAAGAAAAATTTGATAAAGTAAAAAATCAAACTTTTTATAGATGTTTAGGTGGTGGTATTGAATTTCTTGAAAAAAGTTCTGATGCTTTAAAGAGAGAGTTTAAAGAAGAAATTAATACAGATATTATTGTAAAAGATTTTCTTGGTATTTCTGAAAATATCTTTACTTTTAATGGTAAAAATGCTCATGAATTAATTTTATTTTATTCAATTGATATTGCAGATAGTGATTACAAAGATGAATATAATATTATAGATAGAGGTGGAGAATTTTCTGCCAAATGGATTGATATTGATGATTTTAAAAATAAATCAAAAATATTATATCCTGAAGAAGTCTTTAAATATCTTTAAAAAGATAAAACTTTATTATATATTAAAATAAGACGGTATAAATGAACTATTCATTTATATTCGTCTCATTTTTTATTTTAATCAATATAATTTTTCAAGACATCATAGACTTTTTGAGTTGGAAGTCCAACAATACTAGTATAATTTCCATCAATTTTGTCAACAAATACACAAAATTCATTTTGAATACCATATGCTCCTGCTTTATCCATTGCTTTTCCTGAATCAACCCATTTTTCTATTTCTTGTTCTGACATTTCTTTTAAGAATACTTTTACTTCATCAAATGTTTTGTATTCTTTGTATACACCATCTTTTTCAATTAAAATGCTTAGTCCTGTGATTACACTATGTGTTCTATCTCCTTCTAAAAGTTCTTTTATCATTTGAATTGCATTTTCTCTACTTTTTGGTTTTCCATATATCTTACCTTTTTTGGTTACAATTGTGTCTGAACCAATTACTATTCTGTCTCCTGATGTTTTTTCGAAAACATCTTTTGCTTTTATATATGCAAGTCTTTCTGTTTGTTGTTCTGGAGTTAATCCTTCTTTTAAACTTTCATCTACACCACTTACTATAATTTCAAATTCTGGTGTTATTAAACTTAATAGTTCTTTTCTTCTTGGAGAGCCTGAGGCTAATATTATTTTCATTTCTATATCATTCCTTTTTTTATTTACAAAATCGTTCTAATTATCTTTTCAAAAATCTATATTCTTAAATTCCTATTCTAGTTCTTTTTTGTCAAAGTCGTCATACTCTAAATCTGCAAATTCTATGTTCTCAATATTTTCTACTTTATTGTTTTCGTCTAAAACTAGTTTAAATACTTCTGGCGAATTTAGTTTTTTATTAAATATTGTTTTTCCATTAAAACTAATCTCTAATTTGTGCTTATTATTAATATTATTTAATTTACACCATTTTAATAATAAAAATGTTATTGCATATCCGTGCGAAAATATTGCTATTCTTTTTCCTTTATTCGCTTCTATAACTTCTTGTAATGCTTCATACATTCTATTTCTAACATCTGCTTGGCTTTCTCCTCCAATTGTTTTGTAATTTTCATCTTCATATTGTCTTACATACCAATCTGTTACTTCTCCATCATTGGGTAATCCAACTCTTCTTTCATCAAATCTTTCATCTATATTTGCTTTTAAATTTTGTTTTTCTAATAAATATTTTGCTGTTTGTAATGTTCTTACACAATTACTTGTATATACTACATCTATATCTTGTAGTTCTTCTTCATTACTTAAGATTTCTGCTCTTTTTTCTCCTGTTACACTTAATACTATTTTCTCATTTTTTAATAAAGCGTTTTGAGTAGTTTTATAACTTTCTATCATTTCTTTGTTATTGAATCTTACAGAATGCCTTATTAAATATACTATTGTTTTCATTGTTTATATCCTTTTCTTACTTTTTTTGTTTCAATTATAGCATATTCATTAGTTTATAGCAACTCCATTTACATATAATTTATATCCATTAAAATCAATATTACTATATGTTGTGTCATCATCTTCTAATGATGTAATGTAAGAATCTCCTGTTAATTTTATTTTTGATGTTGCATTTCCATTTGATGTTGTTGATGAATATTCTCCACTTTCTTTAGCAAGCTTTATTGTAAATCCACTTGCAATACATACTATAATTATAATCGTTTTTTTCATATCTATCATTCCTCTAAGCTTATTTTGCAACAATCTTTACTTCGTAAACTAATAATGTATCAGGATTAATACTTATTTCATCACATTTATATTCATTATCTGAATTTATATTGCTTTTTAGCCATTCATTTGAATCCTGAGAAGAAATATCATCTGTACCTAAAAAAACTTTAACTTCAGCTCTCAACTTTGAATTTTTTTTAGCATTTTGTGCTAAATTTAATAAAGTTGCTACATCCTGAGGTTTCAAATAATTATAATATATTTCATCTTCGCCTGTTTCAGTTTTTCTATGTAGAGCTGTTATTCCTCTACCTTCATAATTCAAAAATTGTTGATTAAATTCATCAATTTCGTGTTTTTCTATAGTATGATAAACACTTGACGTACCTGAAGCCATCTGTCCAAATAAATATGAAAATAAAGTTAATAATAATATTGCAATTAAAACTCCTCCCGCCATAATTAAGGCTCTAGATGCATTTTCCATATTCTACTCCTATCTAATTTTATCAAAGTTAAATACCATTTGTGTAATTCTTCCTGTTGTATTATCATATATAAGCTTGCTTGAATCAGATTTAAACACTGCTTTTTTAAATTGTACATATTCATAATATTTATAAGCATTTGCTTTTTGCTCTAAATTCATTTTATTATACCCATCTACAGTCAATGGATATTTTTTTGAAGATGAATAATTCCATTTTTTCACAGCATCTATCTTTTGATTTTCGCTTGGTGGTGTTGGAGTACTCTCTAGAAAAATTGCCATTATTCCCTTAGCAATTTTGGTTGCATTATCAGAACCTCCCCAATCTTTTTCTAAATCTGTCGCTGTTTTAATTATATTTTCTAATGGATTTTTTGTTGTTTGTCCAGCTTGTGATTGAGTATATTTAAAATTAGAACTAGTAAATAATGTATTATTTGAATTATAGCTTAGTTTTTTCATATTAGCATCACTACCAAAATCTATAGTAATTGTTATTGGACTATATTTATCATCA
>OLPQ01000053.1_pt1 | contig 101224 bp, 81 predicted proteins | sample 1672451 | NCBI WGS metagenome assembly OLPQ01 (sample SAMEA3136687, study PRJEB25190) | human gut metagenome | biome: human gut; feature: human-associated habitat; material: faeces | place: Austria | collected 2013
TGGCTACCTTAACCCACCGTCTAAAGCCAGTGGGATTGCGGTAGCCTTATTTCAATCTTTTCATCTTGCAAAAATGCTGACTTACCTGTAGGCAAGTCAGCATTTTATGTTCGCTTTAGATAATTTGTTGTCGGTATACTCCCTTGATCAATTATCTGAGTAACATGAATGCAATTAATCCAGCTACTACAATGATAGCAATTGCAAGAATAATGATCGGTGCTTTTGACATCTTCTCTTCTTCTTCTTCGTCGATATCATCATAATATTCATCCTCTAATTCTTCTCTGCGCTGCGGCTTCGGAGCTGGTTTCTTTTTCTTTTTCCCATCTCCTACTGCAAGGAGTTCATCATACGCATCACGCATTTCCTGTTCACGTTTTTCGCGTACTTCTTTTGGCGGTATATTCGAATACTTCTGTTCTTCAGGTTCCGGTTTTTCCGCTCTCTTCTGTACTTTATGAGCACTCTGTGGAATTTTGAACTTCTTTTTGCAATTATAGCACAACAGATAATTCGGATCTTTTTTTCCTGGTCTTAATTCCTGACCACATATTGGACACTTCATATGAATCTGTCCCTCCCCATAGTGTATTATTTCAACCTGTGCTTTGTGCCTTTCGGCCTTGTATATTCCATATACATTGACATTATACTACATCAATTTACAAATATCAATTTTTTATCCAAATTATTCCGATTGTTTTCCTAATGTTACTTCAACATCTTTTTTCTCGTATTCACCATTCTTATTCTGTGTCTGAATCGTAATTTTTACTTTTTCTCCTGCTTTATAATATTGAAGCTGTTCCTGCAATGCATCCATTCCATCTACGCTTGTTCCTTCGATTCCTGTAATAACGGCTCCTTTTGTAATGCCTGCTTTTTCTGCACCGCCACCGGAGATCACTTCTGATACATATACTCCTGTCGGCATATTATACATCTGTGCACTGTCTGCTGTTACATCTACACCTTTGATTCCAATGTAGCCTCTTTCGGATTCTGCTACCTTGGTTTTTGTCTTCTGATTCATCAGATTTGTGATCAGATCACTTACATCAGATACCGGAATCGCATATCCTATTCCCTCTACTGTTTCCGTTGCAATCTTTGCAGAATTGATTCCAATCACTTCTCCATTTGCATTCAGAAGAGCACCTCCGCTGTTTCCCGGATTGATAGCCGCATCTGTCTGAAGAAGTTTTCCATCGTAACCATCCATTGTGCGGTCTTTTGCAGATACAATACCTGTCGTTACTGACTGTCCGTATCCGAGAGCATTTCCGATCGCAATTACCTGATCTCCTACCTGTGTCTGATCTGAATTTCCCAGTGTTGCCACCGCAATTTTATCCATCGTAGAATCCTTGATCTCGCTTAACGGAACTGCCACAACTGCAAGATCCTTGTCTGAATCCGTACCTTTGATGTCAGCTTTCACGCTTTTCCCATCTATAAAGGTAACTGTCAGTGTACTGCTTCCTTCTACTACATGGTTATTGGTTGCAATCAGAAGTTCTGAATCGTTCTGTCCAATAATAATTCCAGAACCGGCACTTTCACTTTCCTGTTTCTGTGTACCACCGAAGAAATTCTGCACTTCCTGTACACTCATGTTTGTAATGGACACAATTGACGGCATCGCATTTTTAGTTACCTCTGTTACATTTGCGGTTCCTATTGAGCTGTTGGTTGAAGTTGTCAGTTTTGCATTGCTGGTCGTTGTTGTCTTAGCTGTTTTATTCGTTGTCTGTGTTGTACCAAGAACTTTTCCTGCCACAATATTACTCGTCTGAAATGCAGCACTTGCAACCACTCCAAATACCAGTCCTGCACAGACCACCTTTGCCCATCTCGCTGCACCTTTTCCTCTTTTTTTCTGCGGTTCTTTTCCCGGTTCCCCACCGCCGCCATAATTTCCCGTATTCATATTCTGATCGGTTGTATAATAATTATATTGATTTTCCATATCTTATTGCCCCTTTCATATCTTATATTGGTAGTGTACAGCGTAATTGTGTTTAATCTGTGATAAAACTAAGGAGATTTATTGATATTCCTTTAATTTTTCCAGCTTTACTCCCACATCACCCTTGAACTGTTTCCATGCATCTTCATGTTCTACAAAATATTTGGGGCAAATCTTTCCAGTCACATCATAATGACGTATAACATCATTTTCATTCAGATCGAACTTCAGACACAGCCACGCGCAAAGATCTACCATAGACTGATACGTCTTTTGATTGAATTTTCCCGTTTCGTCCGGATGACAGCATTCTATCGACACCGTATCAATATTCCTGCTGTTTGAGGCATACGCCATCTCCCATGTTGGTACACATTGAACAATCTCACCTTCCAGACCCACAACAAAATTACTGCTTGCTTTCGTAATGTGACTGTCCTTCAATCCTTCGAAATAATCCCGGTTATTCATAGCCGAAGCACCGGGATTTGCTGTATAATGAATCACAATTCCTGTAATCTTATTTGTTGCGATTCCCGCTCTGGAATACTCATTCGGCGTCAGCAGTTCTACGTCTATATCCGGTCTTACAGAATCTATGTAATCACTTTTATTTTCCGTATATTCTTCCGGCTGCTCCTGCTTTTTTAAAACCGTCACCGCACACAGTACAACTGTTATTATAATAAGAATGATCAGACCTTTTTTAGAATGGCTTCTCGTTTTTTTCATCTTTTCTCTCTTTTTTATCTATCCTTATATAGTACACTTTTATCTATTTTATCATTCATTTTTTAATGTACCCGAAAGAGATTCTTATGTTTTTATGAAAATCAGCAAAACCTATACGTTGTTGTTGTATCATATACTTCTCCGGCTTTTGTAATCGGAGATTCAAAATTATCTTTATGAATTGCATCCGGGAAATACTGCGTTTCAAAGCATATACCACAACCCTTTCCATAGACAGCTCCTAGCTTTCCCTTAGCTCCTGCCAGGAAATTGCCAGAATAGAACTGTATACCCGGAAGGTCTGTATATACTTCCATCTTAATACCTGTCTCTTCCGATTCGGCTGATGCCACTTTTCTGAATCCCGACCCGTTTAATACCCAGTTATGATCATAGCCGCCTGCCAGTTTCAATGGTTTATAATCTGCTCCGATCTCTTTTGCAACCTTTTTTCCTTCACGGAAATCCATTGGTGTGCCCTCTACCGGAATTACCGTTCCTGTTGGAATCAGTTCAGCATCCGTCTCTGTAAATGCATCTGCATCCAACCACACTTTTGCATTACATGCGGTTCCGGATGCATGTCCTGCCAGGTTGAAATAGCTGTGATTCGTCATGTTCAAAAGGGTATCCTGATCAGGAATTGCATAATAATGAATCTTTAATTCATTTTCTTCCGTAACTGTATAGGATACTTCTATCTTCACTTCTCCCGGGAATCCCTGATCCCCGTCCGGACTGACAAGCATAAATACTACATGTGTATCATCCTCTTCTTTTACACTCCACATTCTTTTATTATAGAAATCTGTTCCTCCATGAAGTGTATTTTCCCCGTTATCGTTCTTCGTAAGCTCATATTTCTTTCCGTTCAGTTCGAATGCACCAGTTCCAATACGGTTTGCCACACGTCCGACAGTCGCTCCTACAGAATCTCCACCATTTTCATAATCCTCAAGTGTCTCGTAGCCCAATACGACATCCTGAGACTTTCCATTCTTATCCGGTACGTAAAGCTTCAGTAAAGCAGCTCCAAAATCAGATACAACTGCTTTCATTCCTTTGCTGTTTTTCAATATATAACAGCTTGCTGTTTCCCCGTTTCTCGTTGTTCCAAATTCTTTTTTCATATCCAGGCATCTCCCTTTTACTTTATTTTTTTTAATATTACTTGTGTATTTATTATGTGCATTTATATACCAAGCAGACTACCTGAATCTTATTATACTCTATATATTCATCTCTGAAAACCATGATATGAAGAATTTTCAGGATATTTTTTCTGATATTATTCATTTAAACTCTCTCTTTGCCAGACACATATAATACAAAAAGGCGCCGTTTTCACGACGCCCGAATCTTTTTTATTCGTCTACACTATAGTTTGGTGCTTCTTTTGTAATATGAATATCATGAGGATGACTTTCTTTTAATGAAGCCGAAGAAATCTTCACGAATTTTCCTGTCTGTTTCAAATCCTCAATTGTTGGTGCTCCGCAATATCCCATACCTGAACGAAGACCACCCATTAACTGGAATACAGTATCTTCCACGCTTCCTTTGTAAGCAACACGTCCTTCGACACCTTCCGGAACCAGTTTTTTCGCATCTGTCTGGAAGTAACGATCTTTACTTCCGTTCTCCATTGCTGAGATAGATCCCATACCACGGTATACTTTATATTTTCTACCCTGGAATAATTCGAATGTTCCAGGACTCTCATCACATCCTGCAAAGATACTTCCCATCATACATACATTCGCTCCGGCTGCGATTGCTTTTGTCATATCTCCGGAGTACTTTATTCCTCCATCCGCAATGATCGGAATTCCATATTTGTCTGCCGCTTCATAGCAGTCCATAACTGCTGTGATCTGAGGAACACCAATACCTGCAATGATACGTGTTGTACAGATCGATCCAGGTCCGATTCCAACTTTTACCGCATCAACACCGGCTTTGATCAGATCTTCTGTTGCAGCTCCGGTAGCAACGTTACCTGCAATTACCTGCAGATCCGGGAATTTGCTCTTAATCATATCAACTGTATGAATAACGTTTGCTGAATGTCCGTGTGCTGAATCCAAAACAACCACATCAACCTTTGCATCTACCAGAGCCTTTGCTCTCTCAAGACAGTTTGCTGTAATTCCGATTGCAGCTCCGCAAAGCAGACGTCCCTGTGCATCTTTTGCAGATAATGGATATTTAATCTGTTTTTCAATATCCTTAATTGTGATCAAACCTTTCAGGTTGAAGTCTTTATCTACGATCGGAAGTTTTTCCTTTCTGGCTTTTGCAAGAATCTTCTTTGCTTCTTCCAGAGTAATTCCTTCCGGTGCTGTGATCAACCCTTCCGAAGTCATTGACTCTCTGATTTTCTTTGAAAAGTCTTCTTCAAATTTCAAATCACGGTTTGTGATAATACCAACTAATTTTTTTCCCTCTGTGATCGGCACACCTGAGATTCTGAACTTTGCCATCAGATTGTTGGCATCTTCCAGTGTATTATCCGGTGATAAATAAAATGGATCTGTAATAACACCGTTTTCTGAACGTTTTACCTTATCCACTTCCTCAGCCTGCTGTTCAATAGACATATTTTTATGGATAATTCCGATTCCCCCCTGTCTGGCCATTGCAATTGCCATACGGTGCTCGGTAACAGTATCCATTCCGGCACTCATCATCGGAATATTTAACTTAATTTTCTTAGTCAGGTAAGTAGATAAATCCACCTGGTTCGGAATTACTTCTGAGTACGATGGAACTAAAAGCACATCATCAAATGTAATACCTTCTCCAATTATCTTTCCCATGATTTCTTCCTCTCTTTCTTTTGCATATTCATATTTAACAGCTATCTTAGCGAATCATACCCATATTTGTCAACAGCTTTTAATATGTTTTTATTTTAATACAATCTTTTTTACATTTTACGTATTATTTTCTGATTACTTTTCTTGGTGCTTTTACAAAGAATCCTTCTATGATCGTCTCATTTGGCTCAAACAAAACTTTACACAGTTCTCCTTTGTTCGAAGCAATCAATGCATAGATTTCTGCATGATTTTTTCCTGATGTATAATCATATGTCCTGACCTTCTTATACTGCATTAATTCTACAGCTCCTACCGGTGCAAGAAGTTCCATCTGATCTGCATCTACAGAAAACATTCTTTTTCTTCTGGATTTGTTCATAATCTTGTCTATATCAAGATCTCCATTCACAAATACATACTCATACTCCACATTCATATTGCTGAATACCAGCACATCAACCACGATCATTACAACCGGAAAAATAATCCCCACCGGTATTGCAAAAACCAAAAGCACTGACAAAACCGTCAATACGATCAGCCCCGCTTTCTTAAGTGTATCCTTTGAGTCCGCCTGTTTTTTTATCAGCTGCTCTGTGTAAAAATCATCCATTTTTTCTTTCCTCCAAGTCTGCTTTAAGCTATGTCTATTGTAGCACACCTGAAGCAAAAAAGAAAACTCCTCTGACGAGGAGTTCTCAAAAATTTAATATTCTGTTACATCATACCCATACCCGGATTTCCTGCCGGTACAGCCGGTGCATCTTCTTTGATATCTGCTACAACAGATTCTGTTGTGAGAAGTGTAGAAGCAACAGATGTTGCGTTCTGCAGTGCACTTCTTGTAACCTTAGCAGGATCCAGAATTCCGTTTTCCACCATATCTACGTACTGTTCTGTCAGAGCATCAAATCCGGTTCCCACTTCTGATTCTCTTACCTTGTTAATGATAACAGCACCTTCCAGTCCTGCATTGGCTGAGATATGGAACAATGGTGCTTCCAGAGCTTTCAGGACAACCTTTGCACCTGTTTTCTCGTCACCTTCCAGTCCGTCAATCGCTTCAGCAACTGCTTTGGACGCATGAATGTATGCAGATCCACCACCGGAAATGATACCTTCCTCTACTGCTGCTCTTGTGGCGTTCAAGGCATCTTCCATACGAAGTTTTGCTTCTTTCATCTCTGTCTCCGTTGCTGCTCCGACACGGATAACAGCTACGCCGCCTGCAAGTTTTGCAAGTCTTTCCTGAAGTTTTTCTCTGTCAAAGTCAGATGTTGTCTCTTCGATCTGTGCCTTGATCTGGGCAACGCGGTCTGCGATTGCATTCTTATCTCCCATACCATCAACAATTACTGTATTTTCTTTCTGTACCTTTACAGATTTTGCACGTCCAAGCTGATCCATGGTTGTATCTTTCAGTTCCATACCGAGTTCCTCAGAAATAACCTGACCACCTGTCAGTGTAGCAATGTCTTTTAACATTTCTTTTCTTCTGTCACCGTATCCAGGTGCTTTTACAGCTACAACATTGAATGTTCCACGCAGTTTATTAACGATCAGAGTTGTAAGTGCCTCTCCCTCAATATCTTCTGCGATAATAAGAAGTCTTGCTCCAGCCTGAACAATCTGCTCCAGAAGCGGAAGGATTTCCTGAATATTAGAAATCTTCTTATCTGTGATCAGAATATATGGATCATCCAGATTTGCTTCCATCTTATCCATATCTGTAGCCATATATGCAGATACATATCCACGGTCAAACTGCATACCTTCTACAAGATCCAGCTCTGTCTTCATAGTCTTAGACTCTTCGATCGTAATAACTCCGTCATTAGATACTTTCTCCATAGCATCTGCCACCATCTGTCCGACTTCAGCATCACCTGCAGAAATTGCTGCCACTTTTGCAATCTGATCTTTGTCTTTTACTTTGCTTGACATCTTCGCAATGGCTTCTACTGCCACATCTGTTGCTTTCTTCATTCCTTTACGGAGAATGATCGGATTCGCTCCTGCTTCCAGGTTCTTCATACCTTCATGAACCATTGCCTGTGCAAGTACAGTTGCTGTTGTAGTACCGTCTCCTGCTACATCATTTGTCTTAGAAGCAACTTCTTTGATCAGTTGTGCTCCCATATTTTCAAATCTGTCTTCCAGTTCAATCTCTTTTGCAATTGTTACACCGTCATTTGTGATCAGTGGTGCTCCGAAAGATTTATCCAGAACGACATTACGTCCTTTTGGTCCGATTGTTACTCTTACTGTATCAGCGAGCTGATTAACACCAGCTTCCAGCGCTCTTCTTGCTTCTGCACCATATTTAATTTCTTTTGCCATTGGTATCTACCTCCTGAAATATATGAATTAATTGTACAATTACTCGCAGATGGCCAGAATATCATCCTGTTTTACAATGATATATTCCTCGTCATCAATCTCAACATTCGTTCCTGCATATTTGGAATAAATTACCTGCTGTCCTGTTGTAACATGCATCTCAACTTCTTTACCATTCACCATTCCACCTGGTCCTACAGCAATAACCTCTGCCTGCTGCGGTTTTTCCTTAGACTGTCCAGGAATCACAATTCCCGACTTTGTAGTCTCCTCTGCTACACACTGTTTTAATACAACTCTGTCACCTAATGGTACTAACTTCATATCTATTCCTCCTTAATTATTTCTGCATTATTAGCACTCAACAAAAGAGAGTGCTGAAAGATTCTAGATATAAAATAGCACTCTCCTTTTGGTTTGTCAACACACTTTCTATTTAGTTTAGAACTTTTTTATAAAATCCATTTTGAATTTTAAATTTCATAACCCTGCCTGCCTTGTTCCAGTAACGTTCTTTTAATATTCCTTTGCAGATCACAGGATCTTTCGGATCCTCTATGCTGCACTCATAGATTCCATCCAAAGAATAAAAGGTGAGTTCCGTCTCTTCCGATACCAGATACAACGTCTCCTCCTCTTCATCATATGCTATGATCTTGCATAAATATTCCGTTTCATCAAAAAAACTGTCTTCCAGAATTACGCGGTCCATTCTGAGTTTTGCCGTACATCCTCCATATTTCACTATCCGCATCCTCCTTTATACTGTGAAAAGGGTATCAGTTGCCCGATACCCTTTGTAGTTCTTATTATTTTGTACGTTCTGCTTTAATGCGGTCAAGTTCCGTAAATACATAATCATTGATTACTTTAATATACGTTCCTTTCATGCCGGAAGAACGGGATTCGATCACACCCGCACTTTCGAATTTTCTCAGAGCATTGACAATTACCGATCTGGTAATTCCGACACGGTCTGCAATCTTACTTGCGACCAGAATTCCTTCCGCACCATCCAACTCATCAAATATATGAATGATTGCTTCCAATTCCGAATACGACAATGTACTGATTGCCGATTGTACAATATGCTCTTTTCTGGTTTCTTCTGCACTTTCTTCATTCACAGATCTTAACATCTCAAGACCAACAACCGTTGTTCCGTATTCACTCAAAATGATGTCATCAATCTCATACACTTTATCTTTTTTATAGATAAACAGTGTTCCGAGTCTTTCCCCTGCAATGTCAATTGGCGTAATAATCGCCTGATAACCTTTGACAGCTTCTTCGGAAAATCCCAATGTCTGAAGATTTACATTTTCTTTTGTTGATAAGATACTAAGCAGCCGCTCATTCAGCATATCATCTACATGTTTTCCGATTTCTCTCTCGATCAATTCGGTAATGTAAGGCACACCTTCGCATTTGCTTCCGCCAAGCACTTTTCCTTTTTTACTGATCACTAATACGTTCGAATTTAAAATTTCTGTAAGGACTTCGCAGATATCATTGAAGACAACTTTACTCGAACTATTGTTATGCAGTAATTTGTTGATTTTTCTGGTTTTATCCAACAATTGTACGCCCATTTACATTCCTCCATCCTTATGAATGTATATTATCATACAATTCTGAAATATTCAACGAATATCATTAATTATCCTTATTATTTTCAATATTTTCTACATATCCGCACTGTTCATCGCTGCAAACCAGTTTATTTCCTTTTTCCAGCATATATTTACCACATCTCGGACATTTTTTTGTCGACGGCTTCTGCCATGACATAAATTCACATTCCGGGTTATCCTCGCAGCCGTAATATCGTCTTCCCTTTTTCGTCTTCCGGATTACCACATCCTTACCACAGACAGGGCATGGTACACCTATCTTTTCCAGATATGGTTTCGTGTTACGGCAGTCAGGGAATCCCGGGCATGCAAGGAATTTTCCATGCGGGCCATATTTGACAACCATATTGCGGCCGCACTCCTCACAGATCACATCTGTCACTTCATCTTCAATCTTCACCTGTTCCAGTTCTGTCTCGGCTTTTTCCACTGCTGCCTCCAGATCCGGATAAAAATTCTCGATGATTGTCTTCCATCTGACTTTTCCTTCCGCAACGCCATCCAGAAGGCTCTCCATATTTGCCGTAAAGTTCACATCCACAATACTCGGGAAGGACTGTTTCATAATATTATTCACTACTTCTCCGATTTCCGTCAGATACAGATTCTTATTCTCTTTTGCCACATAGCGTCTTGCAATGATCGTAGAAATTGTCGGCGCATATGTACTTGGACGCCCGATTCCAAGTTCTTCCAGTGTCTTAACCAATGTTGCCTCTGTATAATGTGCCGGTGGTTGTGTAAAATGCTGCTTACTGTTCAGACTTTCTTTCGTAAGGACAGAATCCATATCCAGCCCTTTTAACAGCACATTGTTCTCTTCTTTTGTCTCACCGGCTTCCGTATATACACTGCGGAACCCTTCAAAAACAATCTTGGATGCAGCGACTGTAAAACGATACTGTCCTGCGGCAATCTTTACAGAAGTCGTCTCGTATCTGGCCGGCTGCATTCTGCTGGCAATAAAACGTTTCCATACAAGCTGGTACAGACGGAACTGGTCACGGCTTAAGAATTCTTTCACTGCTGCCGGTGTTCTGGTTACATCTGTCGGACGGATCGCCTCATGTGCATCCTGAATGATCTTCTTGTCTGAAGATTTCTTAACGTCTCCGTCGGCAACATACTCTTCACCGAAGCCTTCCCTGATATATTCTCTTACTGTTGCATCCGCTTCCTCTGAGATACGGGTAGAATCCGTACGCAGGTATGTGATCAATCCCACAGTACCACTGCCTTTGATATCCACACCCTCATATAACTGCTGGGCAATACGCATGGTCTTGGCTGTTGCAAAATTCAATGCCTTGGATGCTTCCTGCTGCAACGTACTGGTTGTAAACGGTACCGGTGCCTTCTTGGTACGTTCTCCTTTTTTTATATCGGCAACAGAATACTCCGCATTTTCTACTTCTTTCATGATCTCGTCCAGTTCTTCCCTGGATGAGATTGTCATCTTATTCTTTTCTGTACCATAGAACTTAGCAGTCAGAAGTTTTCTTTCTCCTTTGACCTTCAGATCCGCATCCAGTGTCCAGTATTCTTCCGGAATAAAAGCATTGATCTCTTCTTCTCTGTCTGCGATAATACGCAATGCAACCGACTGTACACGTCCGGCACTTAATCCTCTCTTAACCTTTGCCCACAGGAGCGGACTGATCTTGTAACCTACAATTCTGTCCAGTACACGGCGTGCCTGCTGCGCATCCACCAGATCCATATCGATTTCTCTTGGATTCTTAAGCGACGCTTTTACTGCATTCTTAGTAATCTCATTAAAACTGATTCGATAAACTTTCTTATCTTCTAATTTCAAAGCTTTACTCAGATGCCAGGATATTGCTTCTCCCTCCCGGTCCGGGTCAGTTGCAAGATATATCTTGTCCGCCTTTTTGACTTCCTTACGAAGCTTCGCAAGAATCTCTCCCTTTCCTCTGATCGTTATATACTTTGGTTCGTAATCATTTTCAATGTCGATACCCATCTGGCTTTTGGGCATATCTCTCACATGACCGTTCGATGCGGTCACTACATAATTACTTCCTAAGAACTTCTTAATGGTCTTCACCTTTGCAGGCGACTCCACGATTACCAGATAGCGTGCCATAATTTCCTCCATAATACCGACCGTTCTTACAACAGCCTTATATAATAATTTCTGGATACTTCTTCTGCGTATCCTTTCAATTCCAAAGTAATCAGTCTTTCCATCAATTCTGAAATAGAAAGTTCTGTTTCTTTCATTAATTCATCGATTCCTTTCGGGAACAAATCGAGACAACTATACACCATACGCTCAGGACTTTCAAGCATTTTTTCATTTTTGTTATTTTTTTGTCCAATTTGCATCCGATTCAGATTCCATTCATCCATCAGTTCTTCCGGTGTGATCAGTATTCCCGCTCCCTGCCGGATCAGTCTGTGACATCCCTGGCTCAACGCACTTGTCACCGGTCCCGGAAGTGCATAGACATCCTTCCCCTGATCCAGTGCAAAATCTGCAGTGATCAAAGATCCGCTCTTTTCTTTTGCCTCTATCACCAGTATCCATTCCGCCAGTCCACTGATAATCCGGTTCCGCATCGGAAAATTTCTTGCAAGTGGTTCGGTTCCGGGTGGAAATTCCGATATGATTCCGCCTTTTTTTTGAATGTCCATGTATAATCCGATATTTTCTCTTGGATAACACACATCCACTCCACATCCCAGAACAGCAAACGTTGTTCCGTCTCCGTTCAAAGCACCTCTCTGCCCTGCTCCGTCGATTCCTCTCGCCATACCGCTTATCACCTGTACTCCCGCATGCCCAAGACATTTCCCATACTGCAATGCCATTTGTTCTCCATATGAAGTACAATTCCTGGCCCCTACGATTGCTGCGCTTTTCACATTTTCATCCGGCAGCGATCCAAGTACGTACAAGGCGTACGGGGGATCTGTGATCACTTTCATTTTTTTCGGATAATCATCCGAAAAATACGGCACAAATTTTATCTTCTTTTTCACGGATTTTTCCCATTGCATTTCGAGATTAACTGTTTTCTTTGCTTTTTTCAGTCTCTCTATATCCTTCTCATTCAGAAATGTATGTTTCTTCAAATTAGTTTCTTCTATATAATATATTGCTTTTCCATTTCCATATACCTCTCTTAATTTTCTTTTTTTCAGATTCGAAATACCTTCTATCCCTGCCAGCCAGTATTCATATATCATTCACATCCTCCTAACGTCCCCAGTACTTCTTATCCAGTGACCGGTAAGCAATAGCTTCTTTTAAATGTTTCTCCTTTACCTTCTCACTGTAATCCAGATCTGCAATTGTCCTTGCCACACGCAGGATCTTATGATAGGTCCTTGCTGTAAGCCCGATTCTTTCAAATGCAAGCTCCATCATCTTTCTTTCACGCTCTCCCAGTTCTACGTAATGTCCGATCTCCTGCGGTCCTAATACTGCATTTGTTCTGATATCTGTTCCTTTATATCTTTCCCTCTGTATATTCCTTGCATCCGTCACTCTGCGGCGTATCGTCTCAGATGTCTCTTCCCCTTCCAAATCTTTCCGTTCTCCATCCAGATCCCGGTATACAACTTTCGGAGTCTCTATGCAGATATCCATACGATCCAGGAACGGCTGGCTGATCTTGCCAAGGTATTTCTGAATCTGCCCGGGTGTGCAGGAACATTTCTGCACATCCGGATAATTTCCGCATGGACACGGGTTCATTGCTGCTACCAGCATGAATTCCGCCGGAAATGTAAAATTCCCATAATTTCTCGCAATATGAATCTGATGTTCTTCCAATGGCTGTCTTAGTACTTCCAGAACATTTCTTGGAAATTCCGCAAGTTCATCAAGAAACAGCACACCTCCGTGTGCCATACTGATCTCCCCGGGCATCGGTATTCTGCCGCCCCCTGTCAGCGCTGTTCTGGTGATTGTATGATGAACATTACGAAACGGGCGCTGTGTGATCAGCGGGTATTCCTGATCCACCAGCCCCAATACACTGTAGATCTTCGTAATTTCCAAACTTTCTTCCCATGACAGTTCCGGTAAAATGGTTGCGATCCGCTTTGCGATCATCGTTTTTCCGGATCCCGGTGATCCAGCCATTAACAGATTGTGCCCTCCTGCCACTGCAATTTCTGCTGCACGTTTCACCGCTTTCTGTCCGCAGATATCCGCAAAATCTTCTCTGGCTCTATGTTGTCTGTTTTTTTCATTTTCTTTTTTCTCCCTTTTAGACTTTTCCGAACGCGCAGCTCCGTTTAGATACGCACAGAGTTCCTCCAGATTATCTGCCGGTAGAATCTCGATTCCTTTTACGAGTCTTCCTTCTGTCTCATTCTCTCCGGGCAGGATAAAGCTTTTACATCCTTGTTCTTTCGCCTCTATCACCATCGGAAGAACTCCCGGTACACCTCTTATTTTCCCCTCCAGACTTAATTCCCCTGTTACGATCACCCGTTCCATTGCTTCTTCTGGTATATACCCCATAGCTGCCAGCACCGCCAGAGCAATCGGCAGATCAAACGATGCCCCTTTTTTCCGGACAGTTGCCGGCGCAAGATTGACAATGATCTTCTTTGCCGGAAGTTTCATCCCCGAATTGCGGATTGCTGTTCTCACCCGTTCTGATGCCTCTTTCACTTCCGAAGACAGATATCCCACCATATGGAACATCGGAAGTCCGTTACTTACATCCGCTTCCACACGGATCATCTCTACCCCCAGTCCCTGAACTGAAGCAGATAAAACTGTACAAAATGCCATCTGCACACTCCTTTCCATACCAGACCATGCAGAACCTGTCCTTATATAAGCATCTTTTCTGCCTTATTTGTCCGGCACTCATATAAAATTGTTTTGATATAGTTGATAACTTGACCGATCCGGTCATCTACAGAATCCGCCACTGGCGGTCCAGATTTAGAAAACGAAAAAGAATAGTCTGTACTTGATCACTCATCTTCGTTAAATGTGCAATCATCATAGCCTATTCTTTCCGCCGTGTCAATATTTTTCTAATTTCACTTTCATTTTACTTTTTGATTTTCTATCCATGCGTCCAAGCACGATGCTAAAGATTCCACTTAATATCAGCAAAAAATAAAAGCTGATCCCCCGATTCACCAGTACTGCCGCTGCCACCGGAACAGAAGTAAAGATACCTGCAAACAACTTTACGAATGAGAATTCACTAATTCCCTCAGCTCCCGGGAACGGAAGAAGTGCTGTAGTCATATACAAAATGATCTGATGCAGAAACATACTTCCATAAGAACTGCCGGACTCTCCCATTGCATGATACACTGCCCATGGAACACTGAACCAGCAGATGATCTGGATCAGACTGACTGTTGTCACTTTTAACGCAAGTACCGGATCCCTTTTAAAAAACAATTTACAATCTTCAAAATCACGAACAATCTCGTCCATCTTAGCGCCCAATCTCTTCTTATTCCCAAACGGGAGTTTCATGATCAGGAAACGTATTCCATTTACAATCTTCTTTTTCAGACCTTCGGATAACATTATGACCACCAGTGCTGCTATAAAAATCAGATTCATCAGATACCCGAGAGCCGCCAATGCCAGCATCATCTTATTCAGACGTATCCTTCCCGTCAGTATCCAGAACGTTGCTACATTTTCCATCAGAAATGCTGCAATCTGAAAACTGGTGAGTTCTGTCAGAAGAGCCATCGTTCCATGTGCCACATGGATATTATCCTTATTCATCACATATAACTGTACCGGCTGTCCGCCTGTTGCAGATGGGGTGATCGAACTGAAAAAATAGCCGGTATAAGCATATTTCATACCCTGTCTGAAACTTACCTGATATCCAAATGAATTCAATACGCTCCTCAGATTGATCGCTTCCGCGATATTGAATACCGCCGCAAGTATAAGCCCTGCTGCCAGCCATTGCGGCTTCGCACTTTTCATGGCATTCCACACAGATTCCATATCTGCGCCCTTCAAAATAACGAAACATACCAACAGTGCTAAAACCGGAAATAAAACCATATACTTTTTAATCGATCTCTGACTTACCTGCTGTTCCATATTTTTCTTCTATCCTTCTGAATTCATACCCCTGCGCTTTCAACAATGGGATTGCTTTTTTCAATGCTTCTATCGTTCTTCCCGGTGCTCCGTTCTCCCCTCTGCCGTCATGCAGACAGATAACCGCACCCGGAAAGACTCTTCTTAATATCTTATTGCAGATACTGTCCGGGGTCTCTTTCGCTGACCAGTCCTGTGCCATCACATCCCAGAATACCAGATTCAGATGCAGCTTCCGTATCCAGAACAGACTTGCCAGGTTCAGATGTCCCCACGGTGGTCTGTACCATTTCACTGCAATATCCATCTTCTCCATAATCTTTTTCGATTCTTTCACATCCCGGCCAGTTCTTCCCGGTCCGGAAAGCATCGCACTTTCGTGGCTCAACGAATGTATTCCGACCTGGTATCCGCTCTTTCTCATCCGTTCCACGATCCCGGGATGCTTCCGAGCAGATCCTGCGACCATGAAAAATGCTGCCGGAATCTGTTCCTTCTCCAGAAAATCGAGTAATATATTCGTATATACTGTATCCGGACCGTCATCAAATGTCAGGTACAAAACCTTCTCTTCCCGGGATGCCCTCTGTCTGCTTCTGAAAATCCAACGGTATTTCAGCAAATACGTCGGAATCACACTATAACTCAGTGCTGCGACACAGGCCAGTCCCAGCTTTGCAGTCTTTGGTATATTCATTATGCCGTCATCCTTTCTTCCATGATCCCTACTGCCTCATCCAATGATACTTCTATCATCTCTTTACAGGCACGCCTTACATTTCCGGTCATTTCTTCCATCATTTTTTCATCACTTAACAGCTTTTCCAGTTCCGGAATATAGTCTTCACGTCTGCCCCATATGACTTTGGCAAATCCTTTTTCTGCCGCATACCTTGCATTATTCATCTCCTGCTCCAGAAACGGGTGGATGACAAATAGCGGAACCTGACTGTGCAGAATTTCAAACAACGTAATTCCGCCTGCTTTTGTAATCACAAGGTCTGCCCCGCGCATATATCTGCTGATATTTTCCGTGTATCCAAGTACTTCCACATCCTCATAGCGATTCACCCATTCCTCATACATCTTATGATTTTTTCCGGTAATGACTACGCTCTCAACGCCTTGCATGCTATGTAATTTTTCAAGCAATTCTTTCAGATCCGGCATCAGCCCAAGTCCGCCTCCCATAATGAGCACCCTGCGTGTTCTGTTTCTTTCCTGTTTCTGACGGCAATCTGCATCCAGGAACTGCTGGCGAACCGGAATTCCTGTCACAAGAATATCTTCCGCCCTGGTCCCCTCCTTCATCAGATGCCTTTTGATCTCCTGTGTCGGAGCAAGATAGATGTCTGTCTGTGGTGCTGTCCACTCCGGATGCATACTGATATCTGTGATGCATGTCACAAGTGGTGTTTTAAGCCCTGTCTTTTCTTTATAGGATGCAATTGCTTTTACACACATCGGATGTGTACAGACGATCACATCTGGTTGTTCTCCATCCATGATCTTCTTTAACCTTTTATAGAGTGCCTTTCCCCTTGGCTGCATTTCTACCTTCATCCTTCCGGACATTTTGTAGATAAAATTATAAATCCCGTAACAGTGCTCTACCATCATGCGGAATCCACCGAAAATGAATTTACTGATATGTGGATATAACTCTTCCAGAAGATCTTTTTTTTCAATTTCTGCCTGTTCATCTATTTTCCGGAACTGTTCGCAGATCGCATTGGCTGCCATCTCATGTCCCATTCCAAATCTACCACTTAACACCAGTACTTTCATAACTGCCACCCTTTCTCACATACCATTTTGCATGCCTCTTTCTTATGGTGTTAAGTATAGACTTTGATTCTTAAAATAACGGATATAGAATTCTAAAGATTTTTTAAAGACTTTTCTAAGAAGTGAAAAAGTTTCTTAATTTTTCAATCGCACTCTTCTCAATTCTTGATACATACGATCTGGAAATGCCGAGCATTGCTGCAATTTCCCGCTGTGTATATTCCTCTTCATTATACAGGCCGTACCGCAGCTTCAGTACCATTCGTTCTCTCTGAGACAATACCGATTCCACCTGCTGATACAGACGGATCACATCTTCCTTACGTTCCAGTCTTCGATAGACATCTTCTTCATTCATCTCAATCACATCAAATAATTGTATCTCATTGCCTTCCCGGTCCGTTCCGATCGGTTCATACAAAGATACTTCTTTTGAACTTTTTTTCTTACCTCTCAAGTACATCAATACTTCATTTTCGATGCACCTTGCTGCATACGATGCAAGCCTTGCGCTCTTATCCGGATCAAACGTTACAACAGCCTTCATAAGCCCGATGGTTCCGATCGACAGAAGGTCTTCCATCTCTTCCGGAGGCGGCTGGTACTTTTTCACGATATGTGCAACCAGACGCAGATTCCGTTCTATTAGAATGTGCTTTGCTTCCAAATCACCCTCTGTATATTTCTGCATATAGTACTTTTCTTCCGCTGCCGTCAATGGTTGGGGAAATGACTTCAAGACAAAGCACCTCTTAGGCAGATTTATTATATTCTATGCAAAAAGCAGTGATTCTGTGCTTTTCCATTTTTGCACTGAATCACTGCTTTCTCTGTTACTTGTCTGTCCTATTCCGTTACATCTTCCTGGCGTCTTAAAATATCATATACGGAAGCTTCTCCGCTTAATGCCACATACAGCACCTGCTTTGGATGCGGCGCACTCTCCTGCTCCTGTCCATCCTCATCTATGATCTTTTCCACCGTTACTTCTACGTTCTGTCCGTCCGGTTTCATAATCTCGACAGTCTCACCTACGGAGAACTTATTTCTCTGTTCGATGCGGTACATGCCATCTTTAATCCCGCCGATAATGCCAAGATAAGTGTACTCTTTGATATACGTGTTACTATCGTAGATCTGGCTCTCATCACCCGGTTTTCCAAAATAAAATCCTGTCGTAAACTGACGATACGTACAGTTCGAAATCTGATCCCTGTACCAAGGCATATTTGCCTCATATTTCTTCGGATCCTCCAGATAATCATCGATCGCCTTGCGGTAAGTTCTTGCAACCGTTGCCACATACAGAGCCGTCTTCATACGTCCCTCGATCTTAAAACTATCAATTCCCGCATCGATCATTTCCGGAATGTGTTCAATCATACACAGATCCTTGGAGTTGAAAATGTATGTTCCTCTTTCATTCTCATACACCGGCATATATTCGCCCGGTCTTGTCTCTTCTACCACGGAATATTTCCAACGGCACGGATGTGTACAGGCACCCTGATTGGCATCTCTTCCCGTAAAGAAATTGCTCAGCAGGCATCTTCCGGAATAAGAAATACACATTGCCCCATGGATAAAACTTTCAATCTCCATCTCTGCCGGAATATGCGCACGGATTTCCCTGATTTCTTTTAATGAAAGTTCTCTGGCTGTTACCACACGCTTTGCCCCCAGGTTCCACCAGAAGTTGAATGTTCCATAGTTCGTGTTATTTGCCTGTGTGCTGACATGTCTTTCTATCTCCGGACAGATTTCTTTTGCAAGCATGAAGATTGCCGGATCTGCAATGATCAGCGCATCCGGTCCGATCTCTTTTAGTTCTTTTAAATACTCTGCCGCACCTTCCAGGTCATCATTATGCGCAAGAATATTTACAGTGACATGGACTCTTGCTCCATGCTCATGCGCAAACTGCACGCCTTCTTTCATGTCTTCCATAGAGAAATTCTTTGCCTTTGCACGAAGTCCAAATGCCTCTCCTCCGATATATACTGCATCTGCACCAAACATAACCGCAGTCTTCAACACTTCCAGACTGCTTGCAGGAATCAGTAATTCTGGATGTCTGTTTCTCATCTTATCGATTCTCCTTCTCCTCTTTTTTCTTCTTGATACTGAGTGCCACACCATCACCCAACGGGATGATCGATGTCTCCAGCACATTACTGTGCTTTAATTCATAGAGGTAATCCCGCATACGGCTGTGGATGGTACGGTTCCGCCTCTCTACCGCAAATCTGGATTCTATGATATCCCCATCCTGTAATACGTTGTCTGACATCAGGATACCTCCATCCGCAAGCAGTCTTACTGCCTCCGGCATATAATGGATATACTGTCCCTTGGCCGCATCCATAAAGATAAAATCATATGGACCTTCCAGGGTCTTCATCACTTCCAGGGCATCCCCTTCGATCAGCGTGATCTGTTCTTCTTTCCCCGCACGCTTAAAGTTGTTTCGCGCAATCGGGATTCTTTTTTCATAGTTTTCTATTGTTGTAATACGGCTTCCTTCCGGAAGATATTCACTCATTAAGATTGCCGAAAATCCGACTGCTGTGCCCACCTCCAGCACTTTGGCCGGGCGGTTCATTAACATCATTACCTTTAAAAAGCTCTGGGTTTCTTTGCGGATGATCGGTACGAAGTTTTCCAATGCTTCTTGTTCGATTGCCTCTATCACAGGATTCTCCGGACGTTCCAACGACCGGATGTATGTAACCATACGTTCATCTACGATCATAGTATCTCTACCTCTGTTCTAACTGTTTATACCTGTTCTTTCCTGCAGTTTCTCTTAGGATTCTACAAGGAAACGAGCCGTACACTGTACAAAACCAGCCTCACACACTGTGTCGGAAGGCGCCGGTTTCGTACTATGTGGCGGCTCATTTTTTTCTTTTTTTATACGTCCATAATGATCGGGAGGATCATTGGTCTTCTCTTGGTACGTTTCCAAATGAAATCGTTCATCGTATCACGGATCACAAGCTTGATCTTACTCCAGTCTGCGTTGCGCTGATGTGTCAGACAATCCTCCACTGCATCTGTAAGGACTTTTCTTGCCTCTTCCATCAGGCTTTCGGACTCTCTTACATAGACGAATCCACGCGATACAATATCCGGACCTGCAAGAAGTTGATCGCTTCCTTTTTCCAGTGTCAGTACAACGATCATAATACCGTCTTCCGCCAGATGCTGTCTGTCACGAAGAACAATATTTCCTACATCTCCTACACCAAGTCCGTCTACCAAAATCTCTCCTGTGTGTACATTGTCTACTACTTTTGCTTCCTTCTCACTGACTTCCAGAACATTACCGGATTTCAGGATGAAAATATTATCTTTCGGAATGCCAAGCATTCTGGCAATTCCCGCATTTGCTTTGAGGTGACGGTATTCTCCGTGAACCGGGATCGCATATTTCGGTTTTACCAGAGAATAGATCAGTTTCAATTCTTCCTGACATGCATGACCGGATACATGTGCATCCTGGAAGATGACATTCGCTCCCTTAGCTGTCAGTTCATTGATTACCTTGGATACAGACTTTTCATTTCCAGGGATCGGATTCGAACTGAAGATGATCGTATCACCAGGCATGATCGTTACTTTCTTATGCACATCTGCTGCCATACGCGACAGAGCTGCCATAGATTCTCCCTGGCTTCCGGTTGTGATCAGAACGGTCTTCTCCGGCGGATAATTCTTAAGCTGGTCGATCTCGATCAATGTCTTATCCGGAACATTTAAGTATCCCAGTTCCTGTGCAACCTGGATGATATTCACCATGCTTCGTCCCTCTACGACCACCTTACGGTCATATTTACATGCCGTATTGATGATCTGCTGCACACGGTCTACATTTGACGCAAATGTTGCAATGATAATTCTGGTATCTTTATGCTCTGCAAAAACATGATCAAATGTGATACCTACCGTACGCTCTGACTGTGTAAATCCTGGTCTCTCGGCGTTGGTACTATCTGACATCAGTGCCAGTACGCCTTTCTTGCCGATCTCTGCAAATCTCTGCAGATCGATCGCATCGCCATATACCGGTGTATAATCTACTTTAAAGTCTCCTGTATGCACAACAATACCGGCCGGTGAATAGATTGCCAGTGCTGCCGCATCCTGGATACTGTGGTTTGTCTTAATAAATTCGATACGGAACTGTCCCAGATTGATCGACTGTCCGTGTCTGACAACTTTTCTTCTTGTACTGCGGAGCAGATTGTGTTCCGTCAGCTTTTTCTCAATGATTCCCATCGTAAGCTTTGTCGCATAAATAGGAAGATTCAGTTCTCTTAATACATAAGGAAGTGCACCGATATGGTCCTCATGCCCATGGGTGATTACAAATCCTTTTACTTTCTGAATGTTATCTTTCAGGTAGGTGACATCCGGAATGACCAGGTCGATTCCGAGCATATCCTCCTCCGGGAAAGATAATCCGCAGTCTACAACAATAATACTGTCTTCATACTCAAAAGCTGTGATGTTCATTCCGATCTTTTCCAGACCTCCGAGTGGAATGATACGCATTTTTCCATTGTTTTCTCTTTTCAAAATTACACCTCCACGTGTTTACCGCACTACTTTTTTCTGCCTCTTTTTTGGCACTCCCTGCACTGTCCATAGAACTTTAATTCGTGGTCTAACACATGAAATCCCGTGGTATCTTCGATCTTATCTTCCAGATCTTCCAACAGATCATCCTTAAACGGAAGAATCTTACCACATGTTCTGCATATCAGATGGTGATGATGATGTCTTTCTTCTCCATCAAAGAATTCTCCGATTTCATAACGTGCACATCCATCGTCAAGACTGATACGATCCACCAATTGCATTTCCAGTAACAACTGCACTGTCCGGTATATAGTTGCCAGCCCAATCTCCGGATAATCTTCTCTTACTAATTCATAAATATCTTCTGCAGTCAAATGCTTATCGCGGTGATCTGCAAGGACCTCCAGTACCAGTATACGCTGGTTGGTAACTTTCAACCCCTTCTCTCTCAGCATTTCTTTAAACTTCTCTTTACTGATAGACATTCCAAACTACCTTTCAATCTCTACATCTTCAAGTAGTTCTTCAAATACTTTCAGAACAGCAGAAAGCTCTACATCATCCTCTACAATCTCGTATACGCTCTCTGACTGACTCTCTCCTGATGTGTCTTTCAGAATCAGACATTCTGCATCATCTTCTTCCGAATCCGTCACCAGAATATATGACACACCACCAACTTTCGTCTGTTCAAGTACATAAAAATCTACTTCTTCATTCATCTCTTCGGACATGAATTTAATCTTTTCCATCTGCAATCTACCTCTTAATCCAGTGGCGTGTGTGCAAGTGAATTCAGATATCCCTGCAATATAAAAACAGCCGCAATCTTATCAATATATTTCTTACGGTCTTCACGCCTTACCTTATTCTCTATTAAAGTCCGTTCAGCTTCTACCGTGGTCAGACGCTCGTCCCACATCACGACCTCCAGGCCGGTCCGTCTTTTTAACATCTCACCAAATGCCATTGATTTTTCCGCACGATCTCCAATATCATTGTTCATATGCTTCGGAAGTCCGAGAACAATCTTCGTAACCTGATACTCTTCGATCAGTGCTTCGATACGCGCACAGGTCTTTCTGAGCTTGTTCTCGTCCTTTCTGCATATAGTCTCCACTCCCTGAGCAGTAATTCCCAACGGATCACTGACAGCAACACCTACCGTCTTGGATCCATAGTCCAGTCCCATGATTCTCATAGTCATTATTCCCACTCATTATGCTCAATATACGTCTTGAGCATCTCTTCTACCAGTTCATCTCTTTCCATCTTCATGATCAGACTTCTGGCTCCGTTATGGCTTGTGATATAAGTCGGATCGCCGGACATAATGTATCCTACGATCTGATTTACCGGATTATATCCCTTTTCACTCAATGCCTTGTATACGATTTCCAGAATATCTTTTGCACTGATCTGCGGTCCACTTTCCACCTGGAAAAACTGGGTATTTGTCATATTTTTCATGTAATCACGTCCTCCAAAAATATTTCAATTTCATTCTACATGATTAAATCTTAAATTTCAATGCAATATTTGTAATTGGTTTTCAATTTCTACATTTACAAGCTGATTAATAAGATTATTCGGATTTTTTACACCAATTTTCACATATTCCTTTGTGTGGCCAATCTGTAATTCTTCTCCGTTGCGTATAATTTTCTCTTCGATCAGAACTTCCTGCGTGGTTCCGATCAGTCTTTCTTCGTATGCGGCCTGTTTTCTATGGCTCAGTTCTATAAGTTCCGCACTTCTTACAGCCTTGATCTGATCCGGGACCTGGTCTTTCATTGCTGCGGCCTTCGTTCCTTCTCTTCTGGAATATTTGAAAATGTGTGTCTCGTAGAAATCCACTTTATCTACAAATGCTTTTGACTCGGCAAATTCTTCTTCCGTTTCTCCCGGGAATCCAACGATCACATCTGTTGTAAGTGCCGGGTTACGGAAATACTTACGGAGCAGCCGGCATTTTTCGTAATACTCTTCTGCAGTGTATCTGCGGTTCATACGCTTCAGTGTTGCATTGCATCCGCTCTGCAGTGACAGATGGAAATGCGGACACATCTTCGGAAGCTGTGCGATCGTCTGTACAAATTTCTCCGTGATGATTCTTGGTTCCAGTGATCCGAGGCGGATTCTTTCAATTCCATCTACTTCGTGGATCGCAAGGATCAGGGATAACAGATTGTCATCGCAGTCGATTCCATAGGAACTCAGGTGGATTCCCGTCAGTACCACTTCTTTGTATCCGTTGGCCGCCAATGTCTTTACTTCTTCAAGTACGCTGTCACGGCTTCTGCTTCTTACTCTTCCTCTTGCAAATGGAATAATACAGTAAGAACAGAACTGGTTACATCCATCCTGTACCTTGATATACGCTCTCGTATGCTCTGCTGCCGTGCTTAAATGCAGATCTTCATACGCTTTTTCGTGATTGATATCCAGAATCTCCTGATAGGTCTCTGCCGCTTTTTCCTGTTTTGCCGGTGTTCCGGCCTGGGCATCCGGATTTTTCTCTTTCTCATAATTTTCCAGGATCTCGACAATATTCTGCTTCTTGTTATTTCCGATGACAATATCGATTCCATCCGGGATGTCATCTTTTCTGGCCTGCACGTAACAGCCACAGGCAACGACAATCGAATCCGGATTCATCTTTCTTGCCCTGTGCAGCATCTGTCTGGATTTCCGGTCTGCCATATTTGTCACCGTACAGGTATTGATGATATACACATCTGCACCTTCCTGAAACGGCACGATCTCATATCCGTGCTTTTCCAGCAGTTCCTGCATGGCTTCCGTCTCATACGCATTCACTTTGCACCCGAGATTATGCAATGCTACTTTCTTCATGTATCTGTTCCTTTCTTTTTTACACATTGTTGTAACTTCTAACGAAAATCTTCTGAATTCTTTGGCAATTTGTTTCTTGACTTTTCTTCGTCCGACTCTTAATATATCTATAGAACAAGAAATGAATCAAGGAGGGTATTCCAATGAAAACAGTAAAAATTTCTTTAAATTCAATTGACAAAGTAAAATCATTTGTAAATGACATCACAAAATTTGATTATGATTTTGATCTTGTATCCGGAAGATATGTCATCGATGCAAAATCAATCATGGGAATCTTCAGCTTAGATCTTTCTAAACCGATCGATCTGAACATCCACGCTGATGATAATGTAGATGAGATCATGACTATGTTAAAACCATATCTTTGTGACTAATCAGTAATCAAAAAGTAAATGATCTACTTAGAGAAAGGGCTGACCTGTTTAAGGGTTCAGCCCTCTTTTTTATTTTACTTCAATGACCTCAACAGTCTCGATCGCCTGCTTCATCAGCTCATCAATCTTTTCATTCAGGTTCTCTTCCGAACGTCGGATCACATCAATATTCGGCTTTGTTACCGGATGTTTTGCCACGAAGATCGTACAACAGTCTTCGAATGGCTGGATGGATGTCTCGTAAGTATCGATCTTCTCTGATACATCCACGATCTCCTGCTTGTCAAATCCGATCAGCGGACGGTAAACCGGCATCGTACATACATCATTGGTTGCTGCAAGACTCTGCATGGTCTGACTTGCCACCTGTCCGATACTCTCGCCTGTGATCATACCTAAGCATCCATCTTCTTTTGCAAAATGCTCTGCAATACGCATCATATATCTTCTCATAATGATCGTCAGCTCATCGTGCGGGCACTGGTCATAGATATAAAGCTGGATGTCAGTAAAGTTAACTACGTGAAGCTTGATCGGTCCGGAATATTTTGCTACCTTCTTCGCAAGATCCACAACTTTCTGTTTTGCACGCTCACTTGTATACGGCGGTGCGTGGAAATAGGTTGCTTCAAGACTCACACCACGTTTTGATACCATATATCCCGCAACCGGGCTGTCAATACCACCGGATAACAGCAGCATCGCCGAACCATTCGTTCCAACCGGCATTCCGCCTGCTCCCGGGATGATCTGTGAATATACGTAAATCTCATTTCTTACTTCTACATTGACCATGACATCCGGATGATGCACATCAACTTTGATTCCGCTCTCCGGAAATGCATACAAAATAGCCTCTCCAAGGTCACGGCTGATCTCCATAGAATTCAATGGGTACGACTTCTTTGCACGTCTGGATTCTACTTTGAATGTGAAGTTCTTATCCGGATACATCTCATCCATATATGCCACAACGTCTTTCTTCAGTTCCTCAAATCCTTTATCCTCCATACGGACAACCGGACAGATTCCGACCAGACCAAATACTTTTTTCAGATGTTCTACCGTCTCATCATAATCGTAATCTCCTTCACAGTCCACATAGATTCTCGCCTGTGACTTATGCACATCAAACTGTCCGTCCACATCCTTTAATGCATAGCGCACCTGGCGTACCAGTGCATCCTCGAACAGATGACGGTTCTTTCCCTTAATTCCAATCTCTCCATATTTTAATAAAAATGTATGAAATCTCATCTTCTGATTCCTTTCCTGATTTCTTTCTCTTTTATCGTGATCTACTTAATGTCTGGTATATCTTCTAAGCATCGGTACTATATTATATAGTGCATCGAGCGTATAGTCAATCTCTTCCATCGTAGTAAATTCTGACATACTGAACCTGAGGGTCGCATCCAGGAACTCCTGCCTTGCGCCGATTCCCTTTAACACACCGCTGATCTGTGGATGATTGGATGCACATGCCGAACCGGATGATACATAGATTCCCTTATCTTCCAGCGCATGCAGCAATACTTCACTCCGGATACCTGCGATTCCTACACTGATAATATGCGGTGCCGATGTCTCATCATATAATCCGTGGATCGTCGTATTCTCAATCTTTTCCACGCCTTCGATGAAATGCTGCTTTAGCATCCTCATCTTCTCTACCTTCTTATCCAGGTTGTCGTAAATCGTCTTTGCTGCCAGGGAAAGTCCTGCGATTCCCGGTACATTTTCTGTTCCGGAACGCATATCATGCTGCTGGCCGCCTCCATAAACGATCGGACGGATCTTTACATTTTCACCGATGTATAAAGCACCTACACCCTTCGGTCCGTGGATCTTATGACCACTGACGGAACACATATCTACCTTAAGTTTCTTCGGGTAAATCTTATATTTTCCAAATCCCTGTACCGCATCGACATGGAATAAAATATCTTTATTATATGCCTTTACGATACTTGCCGCTTCCTGGATCGGCTGGACAGAACCTACCTCGTTATTCACATACATGATCGATACCAGAATCGTATCTTCACACAGTGCTTCCTGCAGTGCATCCAGACGGATCCTTCCATACTGATCTACCGGAAGATAGGTTACACGGAATCCTTCTTCCTCTTCCAGAAAACGCATGGTATTAATGATCGCCGGATGTTCAATAGATGACGTGATCAGGTGGTTGCCTGCACGCTTGTTCGCCCTTGCTGCACCGATCAATGCCATATTGTCACTTTCGGTACCGCCGGAAGTAAAATACACTTCCTTTTCCTGTACTTTCCATAGTCTTGCAAATGTCTCTTTTGCTTCTTTTATATATTTTTCTGCTTCCACACCCTTGTTATGCATGGAAGACGGATTGCCATAGTCTTCACACATAACCTTCTGCACCAGTTCCCCGACGCTTCGATATGCCATGGTGGTCGCCGAATTATCCAGATATACTTCCTTCATTTCTTCACTTCCTGTACTCTTCATTCTTAGTATTAGATTATGTCTCTACCCTTCCAGATGGAACATCAGAACCGAAAGCATTGTAAGTCCGGCCGTCTCTGTACGGAGGATTCTCTTTCCAAGTGTCAGCGGCTCTGCCCCAGCTTTCACAGCCTGTTCTACTTCTTCTTTCTCAAAGCCGCCTTCCGGTCCGATAAAGATGCCGACCGACTGCCCCGGCCGGATCTCTGCAATGATCTGCTTCGTCTCTTCCATGCCTTCTGCCAGTTCATACGGGATCAGGACAACATCCAGTTCCTCTGCATACTTCAGGGCCTGTGCATAGGTACACACTTCTCCCACTGCCGGGATAATGCCTCTTCCTGCCTGCTTTGCCGCACTGACTGCGATCTGCTGCCAGCGTTCGACCTTCTTTTTTGCTTTCTTTGCATCCAGCTTTACTACTGCACGCTTCGTTGCCACCGGAATCACCTGGTATACACCCAGTTCCACCGCTTTCTGCACGATCAGTTCCATCTTGTCCTGTTTTGGGAGTCCCTGAAACAGATAGATTTTTGACGGAAGTTCGCTCTCATCCTTCTTTTTCTCCAGAATCTTAAGTACCGCCATGTCTTCTTCGTAAGATTCCACCACACACAAATAGAGCCACCCGTCACCGTCCCCAATGGTCAGTTCCTCGCCGGTCTTCATACGGAGCACATTCTTCATATGATTGACGTCACTGCCTTCTACATAGATTTTTTCTTCTCTCACCTGTTCCGGTGATACAAAAAAATGCTGCATATCAGATCCTCTAATTCTTTCTTGCTGTTACAGATACCCACTCACCCTGGTGATTGACTTCCAGGACTTCCAGACCTGCCTCCTTCACAGCTTTTACTACCACATCTTCTTTGTCTTCGATGATTCCACTCGTGATATAGATACCGCCTTTTTTCATCTGATGAATGATCACAGGTGTCAGCGGCACCAGTACATCTGCCAGGATATTTGCTGCTACAATATCATATTTTTCATATCCCACCTTGTCCTGTACTGCTTTATCATCAATGATGTTACCGATCATGACTTCATACTGATCTCTGCTAATCCCGTTATTGTCCATATTCTCATATGTTGCATCGATCGCACACGGATCCAGATCCGTTCCTACGGAATGCTTTGCGCCGAACTTCAATGCCAGCATTCCAAGGATTCCGCTTCCACATCCTACATCTAAGATTTCTGTATCCTCTGTCACATATTTCTTAAGCTGACGGATGCAAAGCTGTGTTGTCTCATGCATACCGGTTCCGAATGCTGTACCCGGATCGATATGGATCACCATCTTGTCACTGTCCTTCGCCTCGACATCTTCCCATGAAGGAATGACAAGAATGTCATCAATATAGAACTGATGGAAATACTGTTTCCAGTTATTCACCCAGTCTACATCTTCTGTCTGTGATTCTTCAATCGTACACTCCCCTACATTCAGGTAACTTCTCATCTCTTCCAATTCCTGTCTGACTTTCAGTAACATCTCCTGTTTGTCTACATCTTCGTCCAGATAGAATGTCAGATATGCACATCCATCATCTTCCGGTATATCCGGCAGGATGTCTACGAACATCTGCTCTTTGTCAGACTGGGTGAGCGGTATCTTGTCCTCGATCTGCACTCCTTCGATTCCAAGATCAGCAAGCATGCTGCTGACAATATCTTCTGCCTCTGTCGTCGTCTTCAGGCGAAACTGATTCCATTTCATATATATTCTCCTTTATGTCATCTTATATTTTTTACGTTCATTCATCGTATATGCTGCTCTTATATGCGTTATATCCGCAATCATCCCAGTATCCATATACATTGTTTATTCTAACACCTGTGCCGTTTAAAGTAAATGTACTTCTTTTGTTAAAACTCCGTTAAGAAATTAACGTATTCTGTTCAGACCGTGTTAAGAAGCCCTTTCTTCTCTTTCACTGCCTTGCCAAAATGCATATAATGTATCCGGAAGCAAAATTCCATATCATATTTACACAAAAGCTGCCACATTGGGTTCTTTGAAATCTCCCGGCGGCGAACATCAGCAAGGAGGACTTTCTTATGAATATTGGTATTTTAATTCTTATGATCATCGGCGGAGGTGTCGGCGTACTGTCGTCTCTTTATATTGCACTCAGTTTTCCGGCAGTCATTATCTGGAAAATTTTCCGTAAGATCCGCCACGGATATAAACTTACATATTAAATTTTAACCATTATTTTACGGCAGTGTTCAGATCCTGTTCGATCTCATCCATTTCGGACAGGATCTCTTCCTGTTGTTTGTCAAATAACAATTTCTTATTGTACTGATAATACTTGTCGCAGTCATTTTCCCTCAGGAACTGGATACTGTAATAATTCGTGTTAAGTTCGGTCACGAAAGAGACCATCTCCTGACTGTCTCCAAATGCAGCTTCCATGAAATCAAATGCGTGTTCCAGCGCAGCAAGTGTATGCTCTGTCAGTTCTTCCCGCCCTGCCACTTCATTGCCAAACAATTCCTTTACACGTTCAAATGCTGCTTCTCCGTCCAGATGTTCCTCTTTCGTAAGCTGTTCATAGGATTCCAGCGTATCCAGTACCTGTTTGCGTACATGATCTTCCTGCTTTGTCATCTGCTCTTCTTTCCGGAGTTTTTCGTACTTGTCCCTCGCTTCACAGACTACAAGATCGATCTGCAGATTGGATCTTAATAACTTCAGATATTCATATAAGATCGTCACAAACCGGTCTTTCAGAAAATAATCTTTAAAGCAAGTTCCCAGTCTTCCGATCAGCATGTTAACTACACTGAGACGCTCATCAAATGCTGCATACTGCAGTCTTTCCAAAGTGTCCTTTGTGTAGACACCTTCAATGATCTTCTCAAGTCCGTAATCTTTCTTGTATTTTCTGTACAGTTCCAGATAATTCGCAAAATCCTTTGCAATCTTCCAATGCTGAATGTACTGATGAACGACCTCTCTATCTGCTTTCTTTCCCAGCTTCTCATATGTCTTCAGAAGCTGTGACAGATCTTCCCATCCTCTGGCCGTTGCAAAGACTCTTCCGTCCACGGTCGTCTCCATGCGATAGAAATAATCTCTGCGGATCTCCAGATATGCAAGGATTGCCGGATGAATATCTGCCTGATATGCGTATTCTTTCCAGACATCATAGTTTACATCCACATCGATCTTCTTGATACGATCGAGCGTCACCACATCAAAATCGCGAACCGACTTATTATATTCCGGCGGATTGCCTGCCGCCACGATGATCCAACCTTCCGGGATCTTCTGATTGCCGAACATCTTACACTGCAAGAACTGTAACATCGTCGGTGCCAGCGTCTCTGACACACAGTTGATCTCATCAATGAACAGAATTCCTTCTTTTAATCCCGTTTCTTCCATCTTATCGTATATTGAGGCAATAATCTCACTCATCGTATATTCGGTAACGGAATATTCTTTTCCGCTATATACTTTCTTTTCAATAAATGGCAGTCCCACCGCACTCTGTCTGGTGTGGTGCGTAATCGTATATGCCACCAGCGCCACTTTACACTCTTTGGCCACCTGCTCCATCACCTGGGTCTTTCCGATCCCCGGAGGCCCCATCAAAAGAATCGGTCTCTGTCTGATCTGTGGAATCATATAATCCCCGAACTCATCTTTGGCAAGATATGCCTCGATGGAATCTTTGATTTCTTTCTTTGCTCGCTTTATATCCATTTATTTCTTTCCTCCATGTATTTCAACATTTCCTTAAAAGTCCTGTCCTTCTTCCAGAATGATCTTGATCGCCCATGGCGGGACATCCACGTCTTCATATTCTTCCTCCATGAACACAAATGCTGTCTCGTAGACCGGGCGCTTTGCCGGATAGATCCCTCGTCCGTCCGTAAAATAGATCATCCCCCGCAGATGTTCAAAGGTATGCTGCCGGATCATTTCGTCCACATAGGCAAATGCCGGGCGGAAATCCGTTCCGCCTTCGCCCTTTAATTCTAACTTCTCCATATAAGATTTCAGTTCTTCCTCACAGGTGATCTTCTGATCCGTCTGGATCTGGTCATCACACTGTATGATATGAATATTCACCTTTCGGAAAAAGCTGTCATTCTCACTCAGCACACCATATGTCTCTTCCAGGAACTTTTTCACCAGTTCCCCGGAGCACGACATTGATGTATCGATCACAATCACAAATTCTTCAACCTTCTGGACTTCCTTCCACTCCTGCGGCTCGATCAATGGCATATTCCCATACAACGACAAACCATAGCTGTAGAAATTATAGTCAAAAGAATCCGGGTCTACCGTCATCTCTTCTTTTAAAACCGAAAACTTCCGTAAGAATTCCCGGTAATCCATCCGTTCCCGGTTCTCAACCTTCACCTGATCGATCAGACTGCCCGAACTTTCCGATGCCTCTTTGGAAAATGTCTCCATCTCCGTCTCCATACGTTCGCTGATGTCCTGCCACTGATTCTCGATCTGGCTCTGCTTCTTCTTATCCTCATCTTTCGGCCAGTAGCTGTGATCGTCCACACGGAAGTCTGACTCTAACTGTCCAAGCTTCGTTTCCGGGAATTCTTCTTTCTTCAGCACTTCATATACCCGTTCTGCCGTCAGTGTCTTCATTTCCTTCTTCAGCATCCGGTACATCTCTCTTCTCGGAAGAGACCTGGCCTTCATCACACAGCGGTACTGAAGCCCGTCGATGATGGATTCTGCCACAATGTCGCAGGCCAGATGATAAATCCGCTCTTCTCTTCCCTTTCTCCGGAGCATATGCCGGAAGATACCATGCAGTACCAGATGCAGATAGATCCGGTTCACCATAACGCGGTCTTCCCGGAACAATCCCCCCAGATACTGCGGATCATAATAAAGGTACAGTCCATCCGTTCCCATGCCGTCCGCACCAGTATCCGGTATGAATGGCATGCACGACAATGCAACGTCCAGGAAACGCATCTTCATATAAAGCTCATTTCTTGCTGTGATCAGGATCTTTCGGCTGACAGACTCCATACGTTCCAGCATGGCAGTTGACTGTGACACACCCTCCGGTTCTGTTGTTTCTTTCTTTATTTCTTCATTTTTTATACGTCTCTTCGTATCTGTCATATGATTTTCCGCTTTTTCTCCTTACAATTCAAACGTCTTTTTCTTCTTCGGGAACAACTCTTTTCTGACATCCATAAGCACACTCAGACTTTCCGTCCTGTTCCCCTCTGCCGCTACATCCATACCTGTCTGTAAAGCCGGTTCACTCCACAGCTTCTTCTGCTCCAGAAACCGGATTCCTTCTATATCTTCTCTCTTTACCAGATACGCTGCCACCGTTTCCATATGCTCCCGTATATATGTTTTGTAGACATTTTTGTTCTTCTCCGACAATTCCTCCGGGAAACGCAGACGGTTCAGTGCAAGCTCCACCGCAGTCTCTTCTGTATCCTCCGCAACCGTATGATAGAACATATCATCATATTTCTTATAATCTAATTCCCGGTTATAAAAGCACTGGCGGTAATATCCTCCCGCACCATGATGGTGTGTCTCAAGAATCCTTGCCGGGGTGTTCTCAACCGCCTCTTCATAGTGTTCCGGAAATAGAATCCGAACTTCCCGCAACCATTCATCTGTACTGTTTTTTTCTGCGCAACATCTCCAACTGTATCCGTATAAGCTTACACGGATCTGATAACGCATCTCTTCTACAATGGATTTCAGACAGCTCTTCTTGCCCTCACGGAAATATATCTCCACTTCTTCCAGACGACACCCCGTCAATGCACCGCCACCCATATCGAGCAGTTGATTTCCCAGAATCAGTTTTTTCAGGTTCCTGCACCGGTAGAATGCGTAACGACCGACTTCTTTTAACGCTTCCGGCAGCCAGATCTCTTCCACTTCCAGATTCCTGGCAAATGCATAATCATCCAGTGCGGTCACAGTTTCTCCTTCTATCTCATCCGGCAGAACCACACAACTGTCCGCTCCATAATATTTGGTGATCATCATACCCTTCGCTGTCATTTTATATCTGATCTCCGCAGTGATCAGATTATCCTGCTTTTTATTCTTTACATCTTCATTTATTTTTGCATCCATATTCCATTCAATTCCGTCCCTTTTTCTTTCTTCCCTATACTACTATGATTCCCTGCTATTTGCAAGGCAGGTCATAACTTTGTATTTGCTGCATATATATGAACAAATGATTCCTGCGGAGTTCTTATGTCCCGATTACATAATTACAAACCATTGATCCTCTTATTCTTCTTTTCATTCTGTTTCTTTGCAGGCGGACAGATTGCCCGGATCTTTCCGCCTACGTCTGTCAAAACAGATGATAAAAGTTCATCCGGTAATGCAGCTTCCTCCGGCACAGTTCCGACAGCCTCGACTTCCGGCAATCCCCTCTCCACGATTCTGCCGGCTGCCGAAAACTGGGGTCTCAGCTTTCAGGAGGAAGGCAAAGTTCCTGTCGGTAATGCATCTTTCGATGAGCTTCAGCAATATCACGCCTACTATGCACAAAAGACGGATAAAAAAGTCATCTATCTCACTTTTGACTGCGGCTATGAAAACGGAAATACACCGGCTATCTTGAATGCTTTAAAACGGCACAACGTTCAAGCCACATTTTTTGTTGTCGGAAACTTTCTGCGTGATAATCCGGAACTGATAAAGCAGATGTTAAAAGGAGGCCATACCATCGGCAATCATACCTTCCATCACCCCGATATGTCCCAGATTGCAACAAAGGAGACATTTTCCAGAGAACTTAAGAGTGTAGAAACTCTGTATAAAGATATCACAGGCAAATCCATGACCCGCTTCTACCGGCCGCCACAGGGAAAATACAGTACTGAAAATCTGCAGATGGCAAAAGACATGGGGTATCATACCTTCTTCTGGAGTCTTGCCTACGTTGACTGGCTGGCCGACGCGCAGCCATCCAAAGAAGAAGCCTTTGACAAGCTTCTCGGACGGATCCATCCGGGTGCCATCGTGCTGCTGCATAACACCTCCAGTACCAATGGTGAGATTCTGGATGAGCTCCTTGGAAAATGGAAGGAGATGGGGTATACATTTTCTACACTCAAAAAGCTTATCAGGAACACATAAAAATAAAAAACGAACCGGTTTGCTTCCATCAAATTCTTTCTGATTTCTACAAACCGGTTCATTCTATTCATCCTATTTTAATCGAGATCAATCACATCCATTTTGAATGTATCATCCATTTCCGCATGACTTCTTCTCTTTTCCGGATGATTACTCAAAAGATCTGCTGTCGCATCGAACAGATCTTCATCATCATAACCTGCTCCGAACATATCATAATCATCATCTTCCGAATAATAACCTTCAAAGTTGTCAAACGCTTCTTCATCCAGAGGTGTAAATGCTTCAAAATCATTGGTATCCTCCAGATTGATCTTCTTAACAGGTTTACGGATTGCCGGACCTGTCTCATCTAAGGCACGGACACCTTTGGATGGTTTCTTTTCTCTTTCAGGTTCTGTACGCCTTGCTGGCTTTTTCTGCCTTGCTGATTGTTTCTTAGCAGGCTTGTGTTCCATTGCTTTAGCAATATTTTCTGTCACCCATGGATCCTCATCATCGAAATCATCCTCATAATCTTCAAATTCGTCTTCTCCATAGTCAAATCTTGACGTTTTCTTTACAGCTGCTGGTTTTTTAGCTGTCTTTTTATTTTTCTTCTTCTCTTTATTTACTTTTTTCGCAGCTTTTTTCTGAATCTTCTTCTCTGCTTCTTCCTCATCCATATCAATTCCATATTCGTCATACAGATCATCTAATTCAAGATCTCTATAATGAAGTTTTACAGAAGTAATAATTACTACGATCAGCAGTACTACAAAAAGAACAAGTGCAATAATTACTACGATATCCAAAAAACTATCTACAAAATTTAAAATTTTTCCCCAGATTCCTTTTCCGTTATTGACAGTAGAATCTGACGTTGAAGATGTTCCTGATGATGGCGAATATTTCTGGTACGTACCATCTGTTGTATCATAACGGTATGTTGTCTTTTCTCCATCCGAATTCATCGCATAGACAATATAATATTCCGCATTCTTTGTATCCTGCCATGTATCAAACTCTTTTCCGTTTAATGTAAGTGATGTCTTCTGATACTGGCTTGGCAATGAGATATTTCCGTCATCAGCCAAAGGAATAATATATCTGCCCTTTGCAACCTCTATTACTTCAAGAGGAGCGAATTTTCCGGTATCACTGTCATACAGATAAAAATCCGCATCTCCTCCGTTTTCAGGTGTAAGATACATTGCAAGTGCACCACTTGATTCCTGCTTAATAATCTGATGATCTGTTCCTTCAAATTTCAACGCATCTCTTACAAAACCATCAGGAATAATCGTATCCGAAAAATCATCCGTTACGATATATTTTGATTTTCCAATCTTAACCTCTGTTCCACCAGCAGCCGAACTGGTATCTTCTTTCTGAATCAGCGATTTATCGCCTTCTGCTATGCTGACAGATGAAGAACCTGACGTAATCTCCAATGCAACTCCATTGCTATCAATTCCATCAACCTTAGCAACTTCTACCGATGTTGTTCCCTCATCCAATGCCTGGAATTTTAAATTGAATTCCATCGTTGTTCCGGCATTTTCATCATTTCTTGATATTGTAATTGTTCCGTCTCCACCTGTAGCATCATCACCACTGATGAAGCGCAGCTTTGTTTTATCATAGCTTAATGTTGCCTGAATTGTATTTAACGCTTTCGCAGATGACACCTTTGCCGTTACATCTACCTCTGCTCCGACACTGGTCTGCGGATCAGAAAATCTGAATTCTGCTGCGGTTGCACTTGCCACACATGTCATTCCAACACACAACATACACATCAAAAGAAATGATACAATTATTTTTTTGACTTTTTTCATGAATAATACCCCTTTTTTTATCTTTATGGTGTTCTACTCTGTGGTACCTTCGCCGCCGGTTGATTCTCCGCCTGTCCCGGTTGAAGTATCTCCCGTTGATGTACCATTTCCTGTCGTTCCTGTACTTCCTGTTGTTCCGCTTCCTGTTCCGGTTGATGTACCACTTCCCGTACTTGTTCCAGTTGTACTTCCCGTTGTCCCTGTACTTCCCGAAGTACCACTGTTACCACTCGTTCCTGATCTGTACGAAGTGCTTCCGGTTGTTCCTGTACTTCCCGAACTATTCTTTGTTGTTCCACTGCTTCCGGAATATGTCTCTTCCGGCTGTTGCATAAACTCCTGCATTGATTCGTCTGTATCCGCATCTCTGTTTCCGGCTTTTTTCTCTATCTTTGCACTGATATCCGATACTGTGGAAGACACATCATAATTATCACTTTCTCCATAGAAGAAACTATGCAGCTGCTTTACATTACTTTCCATTGTAACCGGAATAACAACGCTTCCTACATTTCCCAATGTATCGGTTGTCTTATCAAATGGGAACCCTGTTGTTTCTCCCAGTTCATAATCAAACGCATCTTTCGCATATTCAAGGATTTCTGTCATTGTGAAGTTTGTCGAAACCTCAGGAAAGACCTTATCAATAATCTTATTCAACTGTGCCGGTGATGCCTGTTGCAGCTTCTCTACAACTTTCTGCAGAACCGCCCGCTGCCTTTCTGCACGTTTGAAATCATCTCCGGCCGTGTATCTGATTCTGGCATATGCAGTTGCCTGCACACCATTCAGAGTCTGTGTTCCCGGTTCTGTAACTCCCGGAGACAGCTTTCCTGTCACCTTCATAATCTCCTGAACATAACCACAGATGTACGGCATTTCATCTTCCTGTACATCGATATCAATTCCGCCCACAGAATCTACAATGTCTATCATCGAGTTGAAATTCACCGTTACATAATGTTCTATATTCATATCCAAATTCTTATTTAACACTGAAAGAGCACCTTCCGGACCGCCATATGAATATGCTGCATTGATTTTATTCAATGTTCCATCTTCCTGCTCTGACAATGTGTCTCTATATATCGATGCAATTTTCACCTTCATTGTCTTCTTATTCAGGCTTGCAATCATTATTGTATCACTTCTGGTTCCTTTATCCAGATCATTGTCTCTTGAATCCACACCAAACAATGCAACGTTCAGATATCCGTTTCCTCTTTTTTTGGCTTCCTTTGAAACGCTTAATTTATCTGTATCTAACTTTACTGTATTGATCTTCGAAAGTTTACTGGCTACAATGACAGCTCCAATCGCTGCTACCGTTACCAATGTTCCTCCAAGAATGGCTCCAATCTTCTTACCCAAAGACCAGGATGCAAATCCCCTTGTTTTCGACCTTTGTCCCCGTCTTTTATATCTTTTTTTATCTTTTGCCATTACTTTTTATATCCTTTCTTCAGCCGTAGCTTATCATATCATATCTATATTACCTTAAAATATGACAAACTTCAATCAAAAATAAAGCTTTTCGTCTACTTTTCCCAGTAACCCGGACTCATCGAACACCATTTAACGACTTTATCCGGCAATTTTTTATATATTTTCCCCATCCGGTAACCAATGTACTTACATCCACTTTGATAAACCAGTTTGGGAACCAGATGTATTTTCCGCCGTTTTACCAAATGAGCGGCTGTTTGCTTCACCAGTTTTATTCCTTCGCTTTCAGACTTTATACCCTCAAATACTTCCGGATGTTCTGCCTGTGACACAGCCATATCAAAATTGCGGTGAAACTGCTGCATCCCTGTATAATTATGCGAGTGAATCACTCTCGCTTCAGCCACATAAGCGACCTTATATCCGGCATTTATCATATGACCGGCCAATATCATATCCTCATTAAATATTGTTTTCTTGCAGAATCCACCTGCTTTTTCATAAATATTCCGTTTATATGCCGCACAAACGTTAGAACAGAAGAATGTTTTAATGCCCATTTCCTGTAAATCTTCCTTGCTTTTTATCCGACTGTTTTCCGGGTAATTGAATTTTCTGGTATATTTTTCTATATAATTACAATCAGATGCTGCAAGCTGACGTGCATACGCCGCCCCGGTCATTTCATCTTCTTCCAGAACTTTCACCAGATTTCCAATCACATATTCATCTGCTGGCACTGCATCCTGTGTCATAAATACAACAATTTCCGCCTTTGACATCTGCATTCCCAGATCCCGTGTTGCGCCATGATCAAATTCCCGGCGTTCTATATGGGATACTTTTACCTTTTCCATCTGCTCTACTTCTTTCGGAAACCTTCCGGCCTTTGTATTGATCACAAAAATAGTGCCGATCGGATATTCCTGTTCCTGAAGTTTTTTCACAAGTCTGCTAAATTTTTCATCTGGTCTGTATGATGGTATCACCACATCTACAGAAGTCTGATCGTTATTCATCTTTTCTTTTTCATCCTCTATTTCTTATCATATCCTACATAGCAATAAATCATCCCTGTAATGATCAGCCAGAACCATGTCGCAGGACTGCTGAACCATGTTGTAAAAAATGCAAGAACCAGATACACTGCAATCTGTCCATAAAAAAGATATACAACCGGGTTATCACTTTTTTTAATAATATCAATAATGACCTTTGCCACAACACCAATAAGCAAAGCTATCACAAATACTCCAATGACTCCAAAATCATAATAAGCATCATAAAACATTGTAAGCGTTGTCAATTCGGTACTGGTCAGATAGACCGTTGCCGGAACCAGATTTGGCATTACAAATTTCAATCCCGTTAATGACACAAACGGGAATAACATCCGCAGGCCATAAGAAAATTTCGGCAGATTTTTCACCAGACAGTCAAAATTATCGTAGTTATTGGCAATATAGATATACGGCTGGGTCAGAAACACCGGCATATGTGTATATTTCATTTTAAATACATTGTTCAAATATATCGCATCCCGCTTCTGTGACAATGTAATCACCACATACGCTACACAAACCACAAGGCCAAGAAGAACCAAGGTACTTTTCCGCATATTTTTATTTACCAGTATATAAATGACTGCTGCCACACCTATTTCAAACAGAAACTGAAATCTCGATACATAGAGAAACGGAACTGCAAATGCCACTATATTTGCAATAATGATCGCTCCATTACGCCACTTACTTTCCTCAGAATCGATTTTTTTCCAAAGCACCGTAAGTCCCGGTATCAGGATACAACTGATTGCACAATAATGAAGATAATGTAAAGCCGACATTCTGAAATAAGAATACGAATAAGGTTCGTCTGAAAAAACCGGAATATAACCGATCCGGATAATTTCGATTACAAAACATCCGGCCGACACAACCAGCAGCAACATAATACATCGAAAAAGCCTGTTTGCCTTTTTTTTATTTTTTTCAGGTTCTTTTCCCTCTACCCTGCTATACTTTCTTCCCCACTCATATCCTATTCCAAAAGCTATATATATCACAAAAAAGCTCAACCAGGTTATATAGCTCCATGTATCCTGTAATGTACTGAGTTTCAGACAGCTGATTCCCTGGCCACCTACCCAGGCAAGTGTAAACAGAGCCCTCAGTTCCACAAAGCTTCCACTTTCCCTTACCCAGTGAGCATACAAATAAACAGCTTCCACAATCAGAATAATTCCCGAAGCATAATACCATTTTGCCAGTGACGCTATGTAACTGACAAAAAAGCTCAGCATATAAGTTCCATATTCTAAAATAATTTTATTCCGTTCCCTCATTCAGACTGTCTCCTTTAAACGTAGACTCCATTGCCTCTGTATTATCTGCTGTTATATCCGTCAGATAAACAATGTCACTGTCAATCTCTTTTACTTTGTCTGATGCCTCATAAGAATCATCATTAAACAGTTCCTGATGTAATTGCTTTACATTCTGTTCCAAACCGATTGGAATGACAAAAGATACACCGCTATGATTCTTCACTGTTTCACTGGTTGTTACCTGATATGGGAATCCATTTGTTGACACCAGATTATAATTCAGTGCATTCGCTGCAAATCCCAGAATCTGTTTTGAAGAAAAACTTGTCGAAATCATCGGAAATACTTCATTTACTATTTTATTTAAAGTAATGAAATTCGCTTTCTGTGCTTTCTTTGCAACCTTTTCTAATACAATTCTCTGTCTCTGTGCACGTTTGAAGTCATTACCACTTGTATAACGGATTCTTGCATATGCCACACCATGAATACCGTCCAGATGCTGTGTACCGGCTTTTTCTTCTATATCCGACCAATGTTCGCCAATCACTCTTGCCGTCTCGGCACCATACAGATTGCACCAGTGTGCTTCTTCTTTCGTCATTTTAATATCAATCCCACCCAGAGCATCAATCACTTTTACAAGCGCATTAAAATTCACACTGACATAATTCTTAATATCAAGATCAAAGTTACGGTTCAGAAGACTGATTGCCTCTTCCGGACCGCCTGTATTATATGCTGAGTTCGCTTTATCATAGCGTCCATTCTGTTGCTGCAGCAACGTATCCCTGTATACAGACACAAGCTTCACGTCACTTGTCTTATTATTGATACTTGCGATCATAATACAGTCACTTTGTACACCGCCGTCCAATTCATTATTTCTCGAATCTAATCCAAACAATGCAATGTTCGTATACTCTCCTGTATCCTTATAGACTTCCAGCTTTTTTTTATTCAACACATTATAATCCAGCTTTCCAAGTTTGAATATTCCGTAAGCAGCTACTAATAAAGCAGCCAGAATTATAATTTCAACTGTTAGTAAAATAATTCTTTTCCTTTTTCTTTTGCGCAATTTTTTTTGTCGTTCTTCTCTTAATTGTCTTTTTGTCTTGCGTCTTTTCTTTGCCATTGCCGTCTCCTTTAGAAGCTAATATGCATTCTTATTAATAAAACCTTTAAAAAATGTCAGAAATAATATTTTTATATCAAATCCCAATGTCCAATTTTCAATATAATATAAATCATACTCGATTCTCTTTTGAATCGATGTGTCACCACGTAGTCCATTCACCTGTGCCCATCCGGTAAGTCCCGGCCGCACCTGATGTTTGATCATATATCTTGGGATCTCTTCTTTGAATTTTTCTACAAACTGAGGCCTTTCCGGTCTCGGGCCGATCAGACTCATATCCCCTTTCAGGATATTGATCAGCTGCGGTAATTCGTCAATGCTTGTTTTTCTTATAAACTTTCCTACCGGCGTAACACGCGGATCGTTCTTTACCGTCCATCCATTCTTTTCTTTTGATGCATCCTGTACAACCATAGACCGGAATTTATACATATAGAATGGTTTATTCTGCAGACCGATCCTTTCCTGTTTGAAGATCAGTGGTCCCGGAGATGTCACTTTTATAATAATTGTTATTACCAGCATGACCGGTGAAAATAATGTAAGCGCAACCAATGCTCCAAAAATATCCATTGCCCTTTTTACAAATGCATTCAGCATATTGCTAAGCGGCACTCTTCTTATATTAATTACCGGAAGTCCTACCAAATCTTCCGTATATGGTTTTGTCGGAATGATATTATTATAATCCGGTATAAACTTTGTATGGACACCAGATTTTTCACACATACCTACAATCTTTTCTAATTTATGATATTCTGCCAACCCGAGAGTGATTGCTATCTCATCCAGTTTATTTTCCGGAAGAACAATCATAAGATTATCGATTCTTCCAAGTACCTTAATTCCTTTATACTCTGTTCCTCTTGGTACATTATCCGCAAGAATTCCTCTCACGATATATCCCCATTCCGGATTTGCTTTAATTCTGTCAATATACTGTTCCGCCGCACGGCTATATCCGATCAGCAAAATGTGCTTCTGGTTATATCCCTGCTTCCGCATATCCCGCAGCACTTCACGGATAATATTTCTTACAACAACCTCTAAAAATACATTCACCAGGAAAAATACAAAAATCATTCCCCTGGAAAAATCAGGCTGCTTCCACACATATAACAGTAAAATAAATGCCATCAGACCAATTACATTCGCCTGAATGATATGCCATGCTTCCAGTCTGCGTCCCTGCACACGTTTTGGTGTATATAACTGGAATCCATAATATAAGACCAGATATCCCGGCACAATTATAATCAACACTTTTGCATATTCCTGCAACGATAAAAACCATGGATCCAATTCAAAAATCCCGCTTTTAAATCTCAGGTACCACGATGCAATATATGAAAATACAATTACGACTGCATCTATTACTACATGTAATCTGTTTAATAACTTTTGATTATCCTTTATCAATGTTCCTCACCCATATTTATCTAATTTTACATTACATTTTATCTTACAATAATTTTTTCCTTACGGCAACCCATTATACCACAGTTTTTCTTAATACTTTATTAATAATTTTGAAATATATTTAAAAAATTATTTTACCCAATCTTCATATAGCGCCCTCTTCTTTTTTTTGCTATAATAGACACAAATCAGAAAATAGAGATCGGAGTATTTCTCAAACTATGAAAGTAACAATTATCATCCCAAACTATAACGGGAAACATTTTATGGAGCCCTGCCTCCAGTCATTATCAGAACAGACCTGCAGGGATTTCAAAGTATTAGTGGTTGACAACGCATCTTCTGATGGAAGTCTGGAATATATGAGTGAGCACTACCCAGATATAGAAGTTATCTCCTTAAAGAAAAATTACGGTTTCAGTAAAGCGGTCAATGTCGGAATCGAACATTCCACTACACCTTATGTGATATTGCTCAATAATGATACGACCGTTGATACACACTATGTAGAAGAAATGATCAAAGCGATTGAAAAATCTCCGCGCATCTTTTCTGTCAGCAGTAAGATGATCCAGATGTATCATCCAGAACTGATCGACAGCGCCGGTGATCTTTATACCTTAATGGGTTGGGGCGTGTGCCGCGGAACCGGACGTCCTGTCTCCAATTACACAAAAGCAGATCAGATATTTACCGCATGCGCCGGGGCAGCCATCTACCGCCGGAATGCTTTTTCAAAAATCGGCTTATTTGATGAAAACCATTTTGCATACCTTGAAGATATCGATGTCGGATACCGTGCAAAAATTTACGGCTACAAAAATACATACTGTCCCACAGCACTTGTCTACCATGTAGGAAGCGGTACAAGTGGTTCAAAATATAACTCTTTCAAGGTTAAATTATCTGCCCGCAACAATATTTACCTGAATTACAAAAACATGCCTTTCTTACAGCTGATTTTGAACTTTATTCCTCTTTTTCTCGGCTGTGTTGTCAAATATCTGTTTTTCATGCATAAGGGGTTCGGTAAAGACTATGCCTGCGGAATAAAAGAAGGGCTTTCCCATGCCCGGGAACAGAAAAAAGTTGCTTTTAAGCTGCGGCACCTGCCTAACTATATTTTGATCGAGTTTGAACTGATTCTTCATACTCTTTCTTATGCCAGAGACTGGTTTAGACGAAAATTATTCAAAAAATAGGAAAAAACAGGAACCGTATCATTTTACTTTTGATACGGTTCCTGCTTTTTATTAAAATACATATTGATCATCAATAATCCGATCATCTGAAATCCATTCTGTAGTCCGAGAAATGCAGGATTAAATGCAGGTCTTATCACAAACCAGCCCAATCCGATCAAGGTAAATACTTTAATGACCCAGGTGTTTTTTCTGGCATACTTTACGATTTTTCTTATGTATATCAGGAGAACTCCTCCAACAAAAACTACAAATCCTAAAATTCCCATCTGGTAACAAAATGACAGATATTCTATTTCATATGAAAACGGTATCGATCCACTTCTTGTATAATCACTTATGTAACTTCCAAATCCATGCCCGAATACCGGTGACTCCTTCACTCCGTTTATCAATTCTATCATTTGTATCTGCCTGACATCATCTGATTCCACAGCAAATGAAGAAAAAAACCGGAATTCTATCATTTGTATCACAGGCTTCAACCATAATACCGACGAAGCAAGCACAAGAATCACCCCGACGCATCTTACCTTCTTCGGGATTTTCTTCCAATAATATAACACTGCAACAAGCGCAAAGCAGCAGAATTCAACCATCAAAACTCTCGAAAATACAATCAATGTATAAATCCCGCTCAATGCAAACAGCAGACTTCTGATGCTTTTTTTATATTTCTCCATCATCCAGTAAAACGGCATCAATGTCACCACTATAATATCAGATGAAGTCTGCACACGGATCAGAAATAATCTGCCCAAATGCATTGTCATCGTCGATGCTTCCGTTCCAAACATGTTTAGATAAAATTCTATTACAGCCTCATATTCTATCAACTTACATACAAAGACGATTTCTATGATTATTTTTCCCAGAATCTTCAAAAGCATCATATAAAGGATACATTCTACAATCTTTTCCGGTTCAGCCAATTCATATCTGACCAGAAAATACAATTCTACAAACACAATTACCGAGATATAAAATAATCCCGTAAATTTTATGCTCCATTCATTTCCAAGAATGTAACTGACTATACATGCCAACAATCCCAAAACACCTAAAGTAATCTCCAGCTTTGCACTTTTTATAATCTCAAGGCTTTTTCTTTGTAAAACCAGGCATATTCCTCCCAGAATAATCAACAGGCATACCAATATTTTCTGAATTGGTATGCCCTTCATTACTCCCGTTGGAAGTGCATAACTTATGATGCACAGATAAATCACAACATTCAGTAATTTTGATAACTTATTCATAGTTTATCCTAAAAATGGAACGTATCTTTCAGTCCAACCCACAGCTGATCCTTATCACTTAAGTTCAGTGCAGTACCGTCTTCCAGCGCATAACCTTCTCCGGATGCTGTTCCTTTATACTCTCCTGTCAGTGTCGGCCACTTAATACCGATCTCAGGATCGTTCCATGCAAGACCACCTTCGTCTCCCGGATGATAGAAGTCTGTACACTTGTAACAGAACTCGGCAAGATCACTTAATACCAGGAAGCCGTGTGCGAATCCTTCCGGAATATAGAACTGTTTCTTATTTTCTTCTGTCAGTTCTACACCGAACCATTTTCCGTATGTTTCGCTGTCACTTCTTAAGTCTACTGCCACGTCAAATACAGAACCTTTTACGACACGTACCAGTTTTCCCTGTGGAAATTCTTTCTGGAAATGTAATCCTCTTAAGACTCCCTTTGTAGAACTTGACTGGTTGTCCTGAACGAACTGCATTGTAAGTCCTGCTTCTTCCATATCTTTCTGGTTATATGTCTCCATAAAGTATCCTCTTGCGTCACCATGTACTGTTGGTTCAATTACACAGAGTCCCTGGATACCGCCTGCGTTTTTTTCTACTTTAATCTGTCCCATTATTACGTCTCCTTATTGTTTTAAATGATTTATACGTGAGTTAATCCCAGCCACGTCATGTGGCTGAGATTATTCTTCACCTATATAAAATTTAGAATTCGATTTCTTTCAGATATCTTCCAAGCGCATCCTGCCATGTCGGAAGTGGAGTAAATCCATTTTCCACAAGTTTACTCTTGTCCAGTCTGCTGTTGAAAGGTCTTGCTGCTTTGGATACACCGTACTCTTCTGTTGTTACCGGCAGAACCGTCACCTTGTCTTCGCCGTATTCGTCATGACCAAGCTCTGCTGCCTGGCGGAAGATTTCCTTTGTAAAATCATACCAGCTGATATATCCGCCTTCATTTGTTGCATGATAGTAACCATATTTGTCAGTCTCGATCATGTCAACGAGAAGTCTTGCAAGGTCAAATGTATAGGTTGGTGTTCCGATCTGGTCATTTACAACTTTCAATGTATTGTGTGTCTTTGCTACATTGAGCATTGTCTTGATAAAGTTCTTACCGTTCTTTCCGAATACCCACGCGATACGTACGATGAAGTATTTATCCAGCGTCTCCGATACCGCAAGCTCTCCGGCAAGTTTTGTCTCTCCATATACATTCAGTGGTTTGTAATCCTTACAGTCAGGTTCCCAGGCTTTCTCTCCCTGTCCGTCAAATACATAGTCTGTACTGATGTATACCATCTTACAGTCTAACTTTTTACACACATCTGCAATGTTCTTTGTTCCTGTTGCATTGACTGCTTTTACGATGTCTTTCTTATCTTCGTCTTCTGCAAGATCTACGGCCGTCCATGCAGCACAGTGTACCACTACATCCGGTTTTGCATCTGTCAGAACTTTTTCTACAGAAGATGCATCTGTGATATCCATCGGCACATATGGCATTGTTGTTACCGCTGTACCATCCTGGATTCCGCTGTATGTTTCTTTGATGTCAGAACCGATTCCCTCATAACCACGGGATGCCAGTTCGTTCATCACGTCATGACCAAGCTGTCCGCCAACACCTGTCACTAATACTTTCATTCTTAAATCTCCTCCCGGTGAGCATACATTTTCTCATAATAGTTCTGGTATTCTCCGGAAATGATCGTCTCCCACCATTCCTTATTTTCAAGATACCATTTGATCGTCTTCTTAATACCATCTTCGAATTTGGTCTCCGGAAGCCATCCAAGTTCATTGTGGATTTTTGTAGGATCGATCGCATAACGCATATCATGTCCCTTACGATCTGCAACGTGAGTGATCAGACTTTCCGGTTTTCCAAGCTCTTTACAGATGATCTTTACGATCTCGATGTTTGTCTTCTCATTGTGTCCGCCTACGTTGTATACTTCTCCGACTCTTCCGTTATGGATGATCAGGTCGATTGCTTTACAGTGATCTTCTACATATAACCAGTCACGTACATTTAATCCTTCTCCGTATACCGGAAGCGGCTTGTCATTCAGTGCATTGGCGATCATCAGCGGGATCAGTTTCTCCGGGAAGTGATATGGTCCGTAGTTGTTGGAACATCTGCTGATAGATACCGGCAGTCCGTATGTTCTGTGATAAGCAAGAACTAACAGGTCTGCTGCTGCCTTAGATGAGCTGTATGGGCTGCTTGTGTGAATCGGTGTCTCCTCTGTGAAGAACAGGTCTGGTCTGTCAAGCGGCAGATCGCCGTATACTTCATCTGTAGATACCTGATGGTAACGTTTGATACCATACTTTCTGCAGGCATCCATCAGTACAGCAGTACCTTTGATGTTTGTGTCTAGGAATACTTCCGGGTTCTCGATAGAACGGTCTACGTGGCTTTCTGCTGCGAAGTTTACAACCATGTCCGGTTTCTCTTCTTCGAATAATTTGTACACTGCTTCACGGTCTGTAATGCTTTCTTTTACAAAACGGAAATTCGGATTGTCCATTACAGGCTCCAGTGTAGATAAGTTACCTGCATATGTCAGGCAGTCCAGACAAACGATGCGATAGTCTGGGTATTTGTTTAACATATGAAATACAAAGTTACTTCCGATAAATCCGGCTCCTCCGGTTACAATAATTGTCATTTTTTGATTTCTCCTTTTTGTATCATTTCTTAATATAGATTTTAGTACAAATTTTCTTTATATTTTCCATCCAGGACGTCTTTTAAGTACTGTCCATACTGGTTCTTCTTCAGAACTTCATATACTTCCATTACCTCGTCCTTGCTGATCCATCCGTTCAGATATGCGATCTCTTCCAGGCATGCGATCTTACGGTGCTGATGTGTCTCAACCGTCTTCACGAAGTTGGTTGCATCTACAAGGCTTTCGTGTGTACCTGTATCCAGCCATGTAAATCCCTGTCCGAGAAGTTCTACATTCAGATCACCTTTCTCAAGATATACACGGTTCAGATCTGTGATCTCCAGTTCTCCACGTGCACTTGGCTTTAACTCTTTTGCATACTTCACAACATTATTGTCATAGAAATACAATCCTGTTACACAGTAGTTGCTCTTTGGCTGCGCCGGCTTTTCTTCGATGGAAATAGCTTTTCCTTCGTGATCAAATTCTACGATACCGAAACGTTCCGGATCATCTACATAATATCCAAATACAGTAGCTCCCTTTCCGGTCTCTGCATTCTCAACAGCAGCTTTCAGACGTTTATTCAGTCCGTGACCTGCAAAAATGTTATCTCCGAGAACCATTGCTACTGTATCATCACCGATGAATTCTTCTCCGATGATAAATGCCTGAGCAAGTCCGTCCGGGCTTGGCTGTACTGCATAAGACAGATTCACACCAAACTGATGTCCATCTCCCAACAGTTCTTGGAATCTTGGTGTATCCTGTGGTGTTGAGATGATCAGGATATCACGAATGCCTGCGTTCATCAGCACTGACATTGGATAATAGATCATCGGCTTGTCATAGATTGGCAGTAACTGCTTTGATGTTACCATTGTTAATGGATACAGACGTGTGCCTGAACCACCTGCTAAAATAATTCCTTTCATTTCAGGAACCTCCTCGTTTTGTATAAATAGGTTATCAAGTTCTTTACTTTCTATTCTAGTCTCCATGTTCCGTGTTAATTAGATTATAAAAGGTGACCTTAGGTCACCTTCAAGTACTTTTTTTATTTTTTTGTAACTTTCCTGTAATATTTAAGAAGTTCTTAAGAATTACGACTCATCGCTGATCATAACTTTAATTTTCCGTAATCAAACAACTGCTTCAATCAACAGCTTCTCTCCTAACACCACTTCTTTTACACCAATCTTCTTATTCTTATTAAAATTAAAGCTCAGCATATATCCCTTATCCACATGATAATACTCCAGATAATCCGAAAGTTGCTTTTCTCCTCTTTCATTGTAGGCATTCCCATGCCATATCTTCATCTCAATGATATACTGCTGTCCCAAATAATCAATGATCATATCTGTCTGTTCATTATTCCTTGTTCTTGCCTCAATATAATAATTCCCTGTTCCATTAATGATCGGTTTCAAAAAAAGCATAAAATATCTCCGGCCATCCGCTTCCAGGAATTTTTCATCTCTATCACCGTAAATATCATCAAAATATTCTACAAACTTTTCAAGAATACGCCACATATCCAACGCACCATCATGTATAAACTGATTTTTTAATCTTGCCCCTTCTCTATATACATCCTTTTCCTGTTCATCTGTTGACATAAGAAACATATTGTAAAGACGTGTTTCAAAAATGCGGTTTGCAATATAGACATTTCCATTTCGAACTTTTATAAATCCAAACATTTCAGCCATATCTATTCCACTGTCATCCGGATTATAACCTATATTTTCACCTCTGAACAGCAATCTGTAAATCAGATTTTTCACTCCCGGATATTCATTCAATTTTCCGATTAAAGATTCAAATAATGGATTTTTATCATTCAACAACATTTTTACAGCAGTCAGTACATCCTGTTTACTCCATGCTGTCTTGCTTTCACCTTTGATATCTTCATCTATCATTTTACATAAACATGACACAAGATACGGATATCCTGATGTATAAGAATAAATCATTTCTGCAATCTCCACTACATCCATTCCTGTCTGATAATCCTGTTCATATTCATTCAGCATTCCCGATATATCATCTACTGAAAAATTCATATCTATCTTAAATTTCGCCGCTATATTCCACGGACTATTCGTCCTATGATTTTCTTCCGGCCTGATCTTACTTTTTACATTTCTCACGTCGTATACTCCTGCAAGTATCACTGACCGAAATGTAGGCATCTGCATCCTACGCAGATAATATGCACGCAGTTGAGCCAAAAAATCAACAAACACCTGATTATTTGTAGCTGTATCAACTTCATCAATAATCAATACCAGCGGTTTTTCTGAAATTCTGCACCACTGCAACAACGTACGAAACAACACTGATAAGGTTACATTTCTCTCTTTTCCATCCGCCAAATGTAACAAAGTACTTCTGATATCTTCTGGTATATCGTATTCTGATATCAATATCTCGTTTGAAAACGCAGCAACAAATTTTTCTTCATTCTCAAAGTCTCCATAACTGATTGTCTGAAAATCAAGACTGATCACCTTATAATCACTTTTCAAATATTCTGCCAAAGCAGCCAGCAATGTTGTCTTTCCATACTGTCTTGCCCTGTTAATTGTAAAGTACTCTCCGGCATCTATCATTTTTTTAATCTCTGATAGACGTTCCGATAAATCTATCATATAGTGTATTTGCGGATTACAACTCCCATTTACATTAAAAAACTTTTTCAACTCTGCCACCTGCCGATCTTCACCAACACTCTACACTTTTTTATACTTACTTTTATTATGCACGATATTTCTATTATTCTCAACCATTATATCCAACAAAAATCCCGGCATCTTTCGTAATGTGGAACCCGCCTTCCGTCTTCTTACGCACATAAGACTGGAACTCCTTGTAATGATCCAGAATATACTGTCCCTGATTTCCATGGCACGACAAGATATAAGAAATCAATGGCTCCGGTTCCGGCACGATAAGCGAATCCTCATACCGCCTCCACTCTATCTTTTCAAAATCCTTCTTAAGAATCTCTTCTCCGTTCTCTTTTCCAAAACGCTCATACAGATTTTTTGCCGCCAGTACGATCCGGTCATCGAACTTCTGGACCAGTTCACTGACTTCTCTCATATGATCATTGCCATATGTACTGCAGACAAATCTTCCTCCCGGCTTCAATACACGTTTTACTTCCTTGCAGACTTTCGGAATATTCTCGCAATAAAACAACACATGATTGGCTATTACAAGATCAAATGACTCCTCATCATAAGGTATTCTTCCCGCATCAAATACACGGAACCTGAACCTGCTGTCGTCTGCACCGATCGTACGCCTTGCATCTCTTAACATTCCATCCGATATATCTGATACTACAATCTCCGTCTGTTCCGGGATCTTATCCCTGTCCACGTTCCAGAGTGTACCATCTCCACATCCCAGCTCCAAGACCTTCATTCCCGGCTTTAATTCCAGTTGTTCGAAAATCCATGGAAACCATCCTTTCGTATTCTGCGAATACAGACTGTGTAGGTTAATTCTTGCGGAAATGTTTGACGCATCCTGATACTGGTTCTTCATACTTTTCTCCATACCGGTCAGATGGATCAGATTCAACATCTGGCTCCAGTCAATGGAGTGTTCTTTCTTAATCAGATCCGACGTATCCTGAATTGCCTGCTCCACCAGCTGCATCTGTTCGATGCGGTCACGGACTAATTTCAACTGAATGTTAAGAGAATTGAGCATGAAGTGATAGTCTGCATCATCGATCGTCATATCACGGATATCGTCCAGCGAAAATCCCAGATATTTCAAAAGTAATATCTGCTGCAGTCTGGCGAAGTCTTCGTCTGTGTAGAATCTTGCGCCTGCTTCTGTGACGTAAGATGGTTTTAATATATTCTGTTTGTCGTAATAGCGAATTGTCCGCAGGGTCACGTGGGCCATGCGGGCAAATTCACCGGATGAATAGTAGCCTGGTTTTTTCAACTTACTTTCCTTCCTACTTCTTTACAATTGTTCCAATTTTTCTTAACGGTTTTGTCAGCTTCCATGAAGTTGAATTTTCATAATCTTCTATGATCGCTTCCAACTCTTTTATCTTATTATCCCTATCTTCTATGTTTTTTTCTAATATAAGCTTTTGCTGCTCTCTCTGATTGATTTCCTCTTCTTTTCGCTGTACTCCCCCTCGCAATTCTTCAATTGTTGCATCTTTGGCTTCCAGTTCCCCCGGGATTCCGAAATTTCTCACCCGTAATTCTTTATAAAATTCAGGCAATGAAAAACCCTGTTTTTCCCGCAAAACTTCCAATATCCCCGGCTGTTCCAAAAGTTTTTCATATCGCATAAGTCCCAGAAAATTAACATCCTTTCCTGTACACCTTAACATAAACTCAGCTTTTTCACATTCTATCTCTTCTGCCGTGTCTGCCGTTTTATTAACAAATTCATTTCCAAAAAACTTTTTAAACTCTTCATCCGACATATAATCAAACATTTTGCTCTTTACCATTGTCTGTAAATTTAATGTCGCATAAATTTTTCCTATTGAGAAACCACTTATTTTTCCTGCTGCTTCTTCCCATCTATATCGTACAAGTCTTTCATCCATTACATAAATCGGAAATTTTATAACCAACCGCATCCACAATTCATAATCTTCCGCTCCTACAAATGCAAGGTTATAGTGACCGCCGACACATTGCAACGCTGCTTTTCTGATTACCGCAGATGCATTGCAGAGGCAATTTCCGTTTTTCAAAAAGTATTTTATCCATTCTTCCTGTGAACGGTTTTTTACTTTATCAAATAATTCAAAAATGTCTCTAAATTTCGTATTTGCTTCTCTCGAATCTTCATCAATGATATTTACTTTTGAAAAACACACTCCATATTCTGTATGTTCTTCCATAAATAAAACTTGTTTTTCGAGTTTTTTCGCTTCCCATACATCATCACTGTCAATCTTTGCAATGTATTCCCCTATTGCCATATCAATACCAAGATTTGAAGCATATGCAACATGGTTGTTCTTTTTACAAAATCTGGTTTTTATTCTCGAATCTTTATAGCTGTTGATAATATCCTGTGACCGATCCGTTGACGCATCATCAATAATAATCAATTCCCAGTTTGTATAAGTTTGATTTATTACACTCTCTATAGCTTCTGCAATATATTTTTCTTCATTATAATTTGCCAGGATTATACTCACTTTTGGTGTCATTTTTTCTCCCCCTCTCGGTCATACTTTTCAACTCACCCATGTTGCTGTAATATTTAAAATATAACCTCTATAAAAACAAGTGAAAAGATATACTGAGTAAATAATTACAACTGTTATTATAGCTAATGCTGCAATTGTAGTTGAATTTACTTTTATTTTATTTTTTTTACTAAATCTTTGTAAAACCGGAACCAAATACAACATATATGGATGTAAATACCTTCCATCCAACTCATTTATCATATCTGAAGTTTTCCCCATTATCAGATAGAAACCAGTAAAAATACCCATCCAATTGACCAAATATGCTAAAACAGCCCCATAAGTAAACCATCGATTCCAATTATAAGCATTTTCTCCCAGTACTATCAAGAAAGTACTGACTATCCAAAGCAAATTGAAGATTTCCGGAAGAATTGTCGGTACAACCGAAAATAAAGTTTTTCCCCTGTCTCCCATTGTCGCCATATTAAAATAACTTTTCATAAATGCCTTAAATAAATTCAATAAATTCAAATAATAATTTAATCCACCAAGTAAAACAAGCATCACTATAATACCTGTCACGAAAATTACTATTTTCACAGACATCTTTTTGTTATCTAACCATTCAAGCACTCTCAAGAAAAACATCGGCAGAAACGGAATAACGGCTAATGCAAATAAATAATTTTTCTTGCAAAACAGTAGTAATATAATTGTAATAAGCGTATATAATATTTTTTGTTTACTTACCTCTTTTATTGTTCGCAGCTTTGCCAGTTCAAAAATATTCACACTATACATTGCAAAAACAACATAAGAAAACACGTCATAACTAGGACTTGCCAGTTTTTGAATGCAAGGTATAGAAAATAACATAAACAATGTCCATTTCCCCACGGTACTCTTTTTTATAATCGCACCCATACATAATGCAAAAAAGAGTAGTGAACTGATTCTTGAGCATAACAACATAATGCCATAACTAGGATATATCACTCTTCCCACCATAACTCCAATTGCTGCCGGTATATGTGCGATATCTATTTGCATTGTAATATTTCGATCATAAGCTATATTAAAACGGAAACTATCTTTTTCTACATCTTTTAACTTTTTTATATAAAAAGTCTCAACATCAAAATCTTTCATATCCCCGTCTAATCCTATTGCCTGATATTCCAGTTGACGTACGACTGTCTTCTTCATTGATTTTGGATGATTCATCGAAAATATATTATAACTTTTACTTAAATGATACCCTTCATCTCCATTTCCCAAAGGAAATGTCACAAAAACAGAAATCATTCCAAATAACAGTATTAAAAACACATATACTCTTTCCGTTTTTATTTTACTTAAAAAGTTCTTCATTTCTCATCTCCATACTTTTTATATGTTAAAATATGCTTTAATCTGAGGATCTACAACAAAATTTCCATTCACTTTTTCAACAATGATATCTTTTTCATATTTTTTCAAAAGTTCTGTTGACAACTGCTCCGTTTTCATCATCATGAACTTATCGGTAACACCATCTACACATTGTGTCAATTCATCTCTATGAAAATAACCAACCGCTTCTACAGGCTGTCCCTGAAATGCATACCCTTTTTGTCCTTTTAAAAACCCATTATGGTATATTGTCTGATTCTTTTTATTTATCAATTGGATTCCAACCACTCCATTTTCCGGGAACTGACAGATACCGATCATTTCTCGCATCCAGTTTTTACTGATCATTCTGATAGAAGAATCTACAAATAAAACATATTCATATCTGATTTGTTCTTCTTTTACTTCTTTTATAGATTTTACTGCTATGAACTGGCATTTCACTTTTCCGACTGTCTTTTTTATTGATTTCATGCATTTTTTCACATCTGTTTTATTGTTACCTACAAAGCAGACAGTAACTCCTGTTTTCTCTTTCACTTTATATGTTACATGATAAAAGCCACGATAATACAATTCCCGTACTTTTCCAGGTCTGTCAACACGTTTAAGATGTTCTTCTATCGCACGCTTTCCCGCATCATATGCATACAATTTACTTTCCGGATTCTCTGCTGTTGAACTTTGATGTACTCGCCAATGATACAATATCTTAGGAATATGATATATCCCCTCTGCCTTTTCTATGCACCGCAAGATCAAGTCATAATCCTGTGCTCCATCAAAATCATTCCGGAATCCACCTATCTCTTCTACAATCAATCTTTTTACAACAAACAGATGGCAAATATAATTATTGGATCTTAACAATTCAATATTAAAATCCGTTTTAAAATGAGGTTCAAATCTTCTTGCACTGTCGGCAGTAATTTTATCTTCATCACTGTAAATAACATCTGCCTTTTCATTATCATTTACACACCGCACTACTTCAAACAGTGCATCTGGTGCCAGAAGATCATCATGATCCAGCAATGCAATATATTCTCCTGACGCTATTGCGATTGCAGCATTGGTATTATCCGCAATTCCTTTATTTTTCGTTAACTTCTTTACAATTATCCTTTTATCTGCCTGTGCATATGCCTGTATCACCTGCATTACCTGATCAGATACACTTCCATCCGCAATACATAACTCCCAGTTTGAATATGTTTGCTGCTGTACCGACTCAATCATCTCTCTTAAAAACATTTCCGGTGTTTCATAAGTCGGAACGATTATACTTATTTTAGGATTATAAGCGAATTCATATTTTTTTTGCTTTTCCAGTTCTGCTTCAGTAATCGCATTTTTTTTCAGCCATGAATCATAATCGAAATTTTCTGCAGAATGATTTCTGAAAAGCTTTAATAATAACATTTTCATTCCATAATAATGATAATACCTTTTTAAGATGTCAATCTTACTCATTTATAATCGTTCCTTTACTTTCTTTAATCTTCGTATAAAGCTACGATTTCTTTGCGAATACTTTCCCAGTCTCTTGACTGTGCAGTTTTGATACCACCTTCATACAGGTGCTCCTGTAATCCTTTGTCTGTACAGATTCTTTCAATTGCGGCAATTCCTTTTTCAATCTTGCCAAGTGGATAAAGCAGGCAGTTTTCACCATCTACCAAATATTCTTTATTTCCATCATTCGGAACAACCACTGCATATCCACCTGTTGCCATCATTTCTAACGGCGGATATGAAAAACTTTCCAGGTAGCTTGTCTTTAACAGAATATCACACTGATTATATACATCAGCCACCTGATCAAACGGTACCTTATGAAGGAATTTATCTACACGATACCAGTCTTTTGGTTCTGCATTATAAGACATATACCATATCTCATACTTTTCTTTATCGAGTTCATTTGTGATTTTGAAACTTTCGTCAACATTTTTGTACTCTACTCCGCAATCTCCCTCGATCAGAATACGGATCTTTCCGTTCATCTCACGTTTATGGTGTGGGAAGTTTGCTTTTTCAATTCCATTTGGTGCATATCTGGCAATCTGTTCATAATCGTCTCTTAACCAGTCTTCACACCACTTTGAAATGGTAAGATACTGGATTGGCACCTTCGGGATATAACTCTGATTTGCAAATACCCTGAGCGGAACTCCCGGCTCATAGAAATCCGTTTCAAAATTCTGTACCAGATAATATCTCTTTTCGATATTCTGATAATTTTCAAGAAATGCAACCGTCGTCCACATAGTCGCAACAGCTTTGTCAATTCTTCCTTCTACCAGTCTGAGATCCTGACTCATTACCGGTATCTGATGTTCTTTAAATGTACACCATTGAATTGAATTATCTACATTGAAAAGTGTGACATCCATTCCCGCATCCTGAAGCATAACAGCATGCCACAGTGCCACCATAATTCCGCCACTGATATTCAGAGAAGGCAGTATAAATGCAATATTTGGTGTCGTGTATTTTTTTATAAATTTAACCAGTGGGAATCCTGTATATACAGTTACACATTTTTTTGTACAATATCTATGCGCATTTTCTGCAATCCGGTCTCTTTCTTTCTTATCTTCTACCAGTCTGCTTAACTGTTCTACCCATTCTTCTTCTGTATCACAGAGAATTCCTGTCTCTCCTGATACGATCATTCTCTGAAATGCACCCACATTACTTGCTACCGTTGGAACTTTCACCAGTGCTGCTTCCACCCATTTATTTTCGGATTTTGCTTCGTTAAAGATGCTCTGCTCTAACGGTGCCAGATTAATATCCACTTCCGCAATCAGCGACGGTAATTTCTTCCAGTCAACAAACGGATGAGATACCACACGTGCTTTATACTGCTGTAACGCTTCCGGAAGATCCAGTTCTCCAACCACATGCAGCTGAACCTGTGGATATTTTTCCATTACTTTAGTCAGTGCCGGTAATACCAGTTCAAAATCATCGTTGTGTGTCAGGCTTCCACTGAAATATCCGATTCCCACATGATCGTCTTTACGGGTTTTATTTTTTAACGCTTCTTTGGATAACGCACACATTTCTTCTGAGGCCGTATTTCGGTTAATAAATACTTCCGGTACATAATGTCCCAACTCTTCAGCAAGTCTTTCTGTCGTTGTAATTGCGGCATCACACAATTTTAATGTTCTACCCATCCGCATAACACCATCATCGTATAAAGCTCGTTCTTCCTTCGACATAGAATCCAGATATTTAATCGTATCTGTGTACTTTGTATCAACCACAAGATCATCAATATCAAATAGTACTCTTTTATTCAGCTTCTTGGCTAATTTTATAAATTCACCGATCATATCTGTGTATGGACATCTGAAAAAGACAAATGTACGATAATATCTGACCTGATCCAACTGCAGGTTTACATAATATACTTCGCCTGTAGAAATATTATTCGCTGCCAGCTGTTCTCTCTGATGTGTCACACGGTATCTCGCCGGATGAGGTACACTTTCGTCACAACCATTGATGAATAATACATCTTTATAGACTCTGTCTTTTGCATCTCTTCCTACCGTTCTTGCCGTATGAACGTAACTCTTTGCTTTTCTTCCGACACTGATAATTCCTTCTTCTTTCAATGTATGAAGTGTTTTCGCCGTTAACTCTCGTATATCTGCCATCGTTTCCTCCTAATAATTATAAAATACCCAGTTCTGCCAGATTTTGATTGTAAAAATTATCTTTTTTACTGATTCTGCTTTCCCATTTTGAAATAAACTTCTGAATCTCTGTATCATCAACCTCAATTGTCAATGCTTTGGAATAAGAAAATTCTGCAAAACATGTCCATACAGTCCAAAGTCCCTGTTTTTCTCCATTCAGACAATAATCAATTATTTCATATCCCGGAACATCTTCTTTCAATCCTCCAAGATTTCTCCACGCATTCTTCGATATCATGCAGCAATCTTTCCATGCTGCCGTAGTATTACGGACATGCCGCAACATTGCTTCATATCCCTGTTCTGCGCCGTTAATCCCCTGGCACAAGAATTTCACTTTCGCATTATCTCTGACATCCAAAGCAATACCTGCGTATGCAATCAGATTATTTTCAAAATATACTTTCGGGGATACGGCACATACATCTTGCCTCTGTGCAAACATCAGCATTTCTTCTACCCAGTCCGGATTCATTGGCAGACAATGAACATTTATCATAACTGCGTATTCTTCTTCCATACTGTCTATCTGCTTATTTACATTATCAGCAAATGTACTGTTCTCTTTATTTGCATATACGACACGAATATTTTTATATGTGGTTTTTTCCAAAATCTTTTCTTTTGCCCTGTCATATTCTGTGTTCTTTTCTGCTCCATGCAAAATAAGCAGCACACCTGCATTGTCCGGAATTTCGTAATGTACACGGTAAATAGTCCGATACGGAAGATTACTTTCAACTTTCCCCGGCTCTTTCGTTCTTTCTAACTGTTCGCTGACTGCATGTATTGCCGCATCAACCGCGTAACTTTTTGAATCCAGATTCATCGAAACTGACTGTGGATGAACTCTCCAGTAATACAGAACCTTTGGAATGTGTACAATCTTTTCTGCCTTTTCCGTCAGTCTTAAAACCATATCATGATCCTGGCTGCCGTCAAATTCCGGTCTGTATGCCTGTCCAATCTGATCTAAAAGTGATTTTTTGAATACTGTAAAATGACAAATATAATTATGGGCTCTTAATTCATCTTTTCCAAATCCAGGTTTGAAGTTAAAGTCTGATGCATCCTCGATTTTTCCAGAGAACTTTACTTCATCCGAATATAAGAAATCTGCTTTTTCCTCTTCAATTACTTTCATCATTTCATATAATGCTGACTCATGCAAGATATCATCATGATCCAAAAGACCTATGTAGTCTCCTGTTGCAAATTTCAGACATTCATTGGTATTTTCCGATATTCCTTTGTTTTCTTCTAATACCTCATAGCAGATTCTTGAGTCTTTTGAAGCATATTCTCTGCATATTTCACCTACGTATTCATGCTCCTTATCACTTCCATCTGCTAGACATAACTGCCATTTTGGATAAGTCTGCTTTTGCAGCGATTCCAATAATTCTCTCAGATAATTCTCTGGTGTATTATACAGTGGTGTAATAATACTAAATGATACCGGTGCCAGAAATTTCCTGTTTTTTTGATTTTCCCGCTCACCATCCGAAATCAGATGAAGTGAACGCACCCGGTTCCTGAATTTCTCTTCTTCTCTTTTTTTTCTGTAATGATCTCTTATTGCTCTAAAGACTGCAAATGGTCCCTGTTTTATCAACATCTTTATTACTTTCTTAATTTTCACTTTTGTACTCCACTATTTGAATAATTTATATAAGAATTTCATAAAAGCTATTACGTAAATGATAAATAACAATAATACACAAAATGTCTCTGCATCAAACCGGTTCGTAACCGCTTTCATAATCAATGTTCCGTCTGTCTCTTCATCATTGATCCAGAACTTTGTTCCTTGTTCTGTTTTTCTTTCAAAACAGAACAATACTGCATTGTCCGGAATTTCTCCTTCTGTGCCGATAGAAAAAATATATTCTTTATCTTTACAGTTTTTCACAGTATCAAATTTAAAATTATAGAATTTTCCACTTTCCAGATCCGTCGCTTTCGTTTCGCCATTCGCAACTACTTTCTGCGTTTCTGCATCTGTAAGACTATATTTGATAACCGTATCTGATGGTGTACCTGTAATCCTGCATTTTACCCTAACACCATCCAATGTATCTTCATTACTTTTGAACCGTTCCTGTACAGTTTCATTCAGGAATGATCCTGTTGTTATATATTCGCTGGTATCCACTGCTCTGTCATATATATAATTATTCTTCCCTATATGTGCATATAAGAACGAACCTGCAACAATAATAATCCCTGCAATTATTACCTGAATCTTTTTTTTCATGCTATTACCTCATCTATTATGACTGACTATATTCTTTACAAATTTCATCTGCATCGCCAAACCTTTTCACATGCCCGTGTTCAAGCCATACAATTTTCTCACACAAACTTTCAACCTGTGCAATACTATGCGATACAAATAAAATAGTTGTCCCATGTTCCATCATTTTTCTGATGCGCTCTTCACACTTCTGTTGGAATCGGAAATCACCAACCGAAAGCACTTCATCAACGATCAATATGTCCGGTGTCCCGATCGTCGCAATTGCAAACGCAAGCCTTGACACCATACCTGAAGAAAAGTTTTTGACCGGAACATCCATAAAATTCTGGAGTTCTGAGAATTCCACAATATTATCGTAATGCTTTTCCATCTCTTCTCTTCCGTATCCCAACAATGCACCATTCAAAAATACATTTTCTCTTGCAGTAAGATCCATATCAAATCCGGCACCAAGCTCGATCAGCGGAGCAACTGTCCCGCAAACTTCAACTTTACCCGTCGTTGGTTTTAAAACTCCTGCAATTGTTTTCAACATTGTACTTTTTCCACTACCATTAAGTCCGATCAGTCCAAGTGATTCACCTTTATATACTTCAAATGATACATTCTTCAATGCCCAGAACTCATCAAACTTCACCTGTTTTTTTAATCTTTTGATCACATACTCTTTAAAGCTGTCGAATTTTTCAGATGAAAGATTGAACTTCATCGAAACATCTTCTACTTTTATGATCGCCTGTTTTTCCATATTTTCACCGCTCCCTATATGTTCAAAATAAATTCATCCTGTGCTTTGTAGAATACTCTGAGTCCGATTACAAGTGCAAGTCCTGCTTCTATCACCGCAATAATAATTGATTTTGCATCAAAGATTGTATAATCCAACATCACATCTCTGAACATCAGCAGGATATTGGTAATTGGATTCAAATTTACGATTGGTTTCAGCCATGCCGGTAAAATTGACATTGGATAAATAATCGGTGTCAGATACATCAGTGCTGTAATGAATACAGAGTATAAATGCATGATATCTCTGAACTTTACAGCAATTGCCGAAAGAATCAGTCCAATTCCCATAGAGAATATTACTAACAATACCAATGGAATCGGAACAAGGATTACTGTCCAGTGCAATTCCGCTCTTGTCGCAACCATAACCAGAATCAGCGCTGTAAAAGAGGCCATCAGGTTAATAAAGCTTGAAAAGATTCTCGAAATAACAAATAAGTATTTTGGTACATAAATCTTTCTGATCAGAGATGCATTTCCAAGAATTGCTCCCATCGCATTTGTCGTTGATTCAGAGAAAAAGTTAAAAATTACCTGTCCACTCAAAATAAACAACGGGAAATTCTCCACATCAAATTTAAACAGATTTGAGAAAACAACAGATAATACGATCATCATCAATAATGGATTCAGGAGTGTCCATAACACTCCCAAAACAGATCTACGATATTTAATTTTTATATCTCTAGCAACCAGCTCTTCCAATAGTGGCTGGAATTTCTTAAAATTCTGGATATATTGTTTCATATTCAGCTCCTCTTATTTTTATAAAATCACTACAAACATTTTCTTACCAGTAAGACTTCCCACATTTGCTGGAATATGATGAAATTACTTGCAAGCATAATCATCATCTGATATTTTTCCAGTTCTATTGTATTTTTTATTTTATCAGTCTGGAAGCAAAGATAAAATATAAATATAAACGGATAATAATACCTTGCCTGTGTTCCTAGTATTTCTTCAATACCCGCCTCCGTAAATGATATATACAATGCCGTCCATACCAGACCTATTACCAGAATCATCTCTATTGCAAATATACACTTCGTCTTAATGTCCAGTACTCTTTCTTTACTTTTTCCATCTCCATAAGTGTCTGTCAGTGTTGTTCCTACCACCAGTGCTGCACAACATGTCGACAGACTGCCTCCGCCTAAATAGCCAAAACTTGTAAAAGCTGAACCTCCCATGATGTATTCCTGGAAAGTTTTCAATACATTCTTCAACCACACAATTGCATATGCAATTGGCTGCCCCAGAATATATTTCATCTGTTGTCCACTATCCGTTTTGCTTCCCCTGGAATCTGACATATCATTGGATGGATTCAGTGCCGGCAATACAAATGAAGCCATCAACGCTAAAAATGCTATTATAATACCACCTTTAAAGATATATTCATCTCTCTTTGAATAGAACTTGTCTTTTCCAAGGAACAGACCGCTCAGTATCAATGGTGCATACACTGCTTTCGGAAGACATCCCAGAACAAAGCATGCTATCATTAATATTCTCCACTTATACTCAAACTTTTCCGTCTTATTCACATGTTCTCTGATCAGTATACTGCTGCCCAATACCAGGAATGCAACCACCCATATATCATATGTATATACCGTTCCCTGGAAGATCAGTTCCGGCATCATACCGATTACCATCAGCAAACGTTTTCCTATTGGAAGAATCGCTATCGCAAAGCTCATAACCACTGCATAAAGCAATAAATTCCCAAGCTTTCCTAATAACCATTGGAAATAAAATGGCAAATGCAAAATTTGACCGATTTTTAGCAGAAATGCCTGATTCAGGTATCCTACACTACTAAGTTTGAATTCATACTTATCAGTCATCACTCCCGTATATCTTGTCTTATCATTCATGACTCTAAAGAAATCCATTCGCTCTTCGATCGACTCGTTTGCACTAATGGTCGTCGTATTGATTTCCCATGGATATCCGTAATAATAATCTTCAACCTGAGTAGACGGTTCTTCATATTTCGTACACCCGATCCAATGTGCGTTCAAATAATGTATCTGTTCATCAAATCCTGTTACATATATCGGCTCCAGCAACATCAGACAGATGCCTGCCACAAAACTGCATACAAAGAATGTAATTGCCGGATGTCTTTTATTTTCCTTTCTAAAAGAAAGTATAAACAGAAAAGCAAACACACATGCAGCCGTAAACACGCCTAAAATCGGGTTCAGTTTCAATGTGTTATCTACTTCGAAATGATTAATCACAACTTCATTTTCCGATTTTTCAAACTTTATTTCAATCTCTGCTACTTTTCCGCCTACATTCACAACAGAACGCGGCATATCTTTCATATATTCATCTTCTATATGCATATCTTTATAAGCACCATATATATTCTGTTTGCGTATTCTTAGATGTGCTTTTGAAAAGTATTCCGAAGTATATTCATACGATAATTTATTTACGTATTCTTTGTGGAGTTTTATTAACATCTCTCCACCTTTTTTTCCGATATAATACTTCCCGTTACGTCTTTTTATATCTCCCTTAATCAATACATTCTCATTGCCGATTTCTATCTTACCTTTATTATCGCCTGCTTTTATATAATGTATTCCCGCATATGCTCCCATTACGATACATCCGGCTATCACCGCTATACACGCGATAATCAACAGCTTGCCTTTTTTCTTCCAATAATCTTTCATTTACATTTCCCCAAACGATTACCTATTTTTCAATTCATCATTCATCTTCTTCTCATACAACGCCAATTCCTGTGTCAACTGTTTCATTCTGATTGATACTCTTGAAATCGCAACTGTAAGTACAAATATAATCACCAGAGAAAAACAGAATCCCAAAAAGAACAGCATATTAATCGGACTCGCCACACCGATCAGTTCTGCTAACTTCGTAGTTAATATCGGAAAACAATCTAGTACCAATGTTCCGACACCAACAATCAGCCATGCCAGAGCATACCTCAATTCCAATCGTTTCTTACGAATCATATTCACGATGACACATAACGCAATAATCAAAATAATTGCTATTATAATCTGTAATCTGATATTCATTTTTCTTCTCCTAATACTTTCTAATTCTTTCAATCAAAATCGCCAAAGGAACTTTTATCATATAGTAGACTGACTTTTTCAGAGAAATCGAAGAAACTCCTCCTTCTCTCGCCTTCATAACTACCGGAATCTCTTCCACTTTCATGTTTCTTCTCAGAATCGCAACTACACTTTCCGGCTCCGGATAATCTCTCGGATAATCATACGCAAACAGTCCCATTGCATTTCTTCCGATCATACGCAACCCGGATGTCGGATCTGTTATCGTCTTTCCGGTCATCAATTTGATCAGGCCGGTAAAAAACCTGATTCCCATTCTCCGCGTATATGAAGACTGGAATCCCTTCTTTTCAATAAATCTGGATCCAATCACCATGTCCAGATTATGATCGACCAGATATACAGCCATCGTATCAAGGAATTCCGGATCATGCTGTCCGTCCCCATCTACCTGAACTGCCACATCATAGCCATGCTCATACGCATATCTGTATCCCGTCTGCACAGCTCCTCCGATTCCCAGATTAATCGGAAGATTCACAATATTAAATCCATTATCTTCACAGATTTTTCTGGTATTATCAACTGAGCAGTCATTTATTATTACATAGTCAAACCCCTTCGCATCCTTCTTAATCGAAGCTACCGTCTTTTCTATATTCGCCGACTCATTGTATGCGGGTATAATAATCAACTTCTTCACTTTATTTCTCCTCACAAATACGTTCTACCTGTTTTGCAACAATTTTCCAAGTAAAATGATTTTGAATCATCTCATACGTTAATTCTATGCCTTTTTCTCTCCTGTCAGGATCTGCAATCACTTCCCTCAACGCCTTATAAAGGATGTCTTCCTGATTATTAGGTATAATACATCCGTACTCTTTATTGACCAACAATTCTTTCGCACCACCTCTGGCTGTTGTGACAATATAGCACCCACAAGCTGATGCCTCAAGTATGGAGGTTGAAAAACCTTCTGAGAAAGATGGCAGGCAAAAAATATCACTTTCCTTCAACAGTGCTACAATATGCTCAAAATCAAGTCGTCCGACAGGAATAATATAATCCGTCTTTCTTTCCTCAATTTCTTCCTGCATATCCCCATCTCCCGCAATGAACAGGCACACTTTTACTCCGTCTCTATTCAATCTATCCATTACATTTAACAGGCTAGGTAATCCTTTTTCCTTCAACAATCTTCCTGTAAATGTTATAACTACCGTATCTTCCGGTATGTTATATTCTTCTCTGTAAGAAGCTGTTACTTTTTTCTTTATCTCTTCAACCTCTTCCAGATCTATAGAATTATATAACACACCTTTTGCCTTGATATGAAAATGTCCCAGCCATTGATTGCAAGCTTTCGACACCCCATAATACTCCTTACAGAACAAATAGTCAATCTTGGTAAATGCATGTTCAAAGATTTCACCGATCGTATCCCATAATCTATTATGCACCGACAAATGGCTTGTCCCATGATCCAAAGTAATACATTTCGCCTTTTTCTGTCTGGCAAAAAGCATTCCATATAACGAATGTAGATAAAACCTCGTATTCACAATTACCATATCTATTTTCTTACTTTTCAATTTTCTGTGAATCCACCAGAATTCCTTATTGAATTTGATTACCGGATATCGTCCTTCCAGCAGGTTATAACACGGTATTCTATATACCGGTATTCCATTTACCAACTCGTGATTTTTTAGATGATATACATTAGATGTTACAATGATTACCTTATTCCCATCCTGTATCAACTGCTTGGCAAGATTGTATGTATATCTTTCCACACCTCCCAAATGCGGAAAATATTGTGCTGCAAATATGCAATATGTCTTACTTTTCTGCATATATCGGCTCCTCTCCTTCAAATTGAATGATTAATGGCATATGATTGACCCGTTCATTTTCCGGCGGAATCTTCATATAATCACCATATACTTTTTTCAAGAATTTATCATTATTATTCGGAATGTTTATCTCTGTGTTTTCAAACGGAACTTTCTTCAACGGAAAGATATCCTTCGCAGCAATCTTATCTTTCAAACTTCCCACATATTCATAAGACGTTACATATCTTCCTTTCTCATCACTTTTATTATACTTTGTAGCATTGTCTACATATTTCTTATAAATCCAAGAAGGTTTTATCCTCAAAAGTTTCAATGCAACATAAACCAACCGACATCCCAGACTCATAATCTCTCCTTTTATTCCGTCGTAGTCAATAATAGGATTCGGATTGCCGGATAGGAATAACAACTTTCCAAGTATATTTGCTTTTCTACTCTGTGCAACCTGTTTTTTTCTGTCCCGTGGCACATAGTCAAAAGGGAAGATGTCCATGAAAATGCACTGTTCACATTTTAAATTCTGTGTCACCTCTGACACAAATTTCGTATTTTTTCTTTGGATATGTGTTACAGTACAGCTATATTGTCCATCTATCTGCGGTGTCAGCAGATTATATTTATCAGACATCTCCTTTGAGAATATTTCCATGAATTTATCATAATCCACTCTTAACATCCCGACATCTATATCATCATCCCACGGAATAAATCCGGCATGTCTGACTGCACCGATGGCTGTGCCATATACCGCAAAATATGGTAGTTTATATTTCTCACATACTTGCGCAAAGTCATGTAGCATTTCCACCTGAACACCATGCAGCTTTTTCAGAACTGTTTCATCGTATTGTTTTGACCTACTGTATTTTTTCACTCTTTTTCCCTCTCTCTTTATGTGTTTCCATATAGAAACAAATTACAAATATCATTGCCGTTACTACCAAAAATATAAGCATCGCCGTGGTATATCCCATGGACGCCCCAAACAATTTCCATTTATTCACAAATGGTTCTGCCACAACCTTTATGTATATCCATGACACAATATAAGAAATGATCAGAAGATATTGCTTGCGGATAACGACCAATGCATTATCCAGAACCGCCGCAAATGTATAGCAGCATCCGCCGACAATAATCAGCAGCAACTGACTCTTATATTTATCAAGGTTCATTCCATAAATAACAGAAAGCACCGGAATTCCCCAAATCGCACTTCCGATGATCAGCACAATTGCCATTCCAAACAGGCACAGCAAGATTCTTCCTAATATTTTAATGAACTCACGATATTTTTTATCTCCCCATACAATCGCCATCTGTGTAATTAACGGTCTGAACACAATATACGCCAACGACAATACAGATGCCGGCATAAAAAGAATATTAAATACCGTTTGTGCTCCCTGTTCAATCCTTCCATCCTGTATCGCCGTATCAATCACCATCTTAGGCGTATTCATAATAGACATGATAATAAATGCATTTACAAACAATGGAAGGCCTTCTCGAGAAAGGGTAACGATCCATTTCACATTCTTTCCTAAATTCCCACTTAATCTCAGAGCCGCAACACGTTTCTGATAGCTCACATCAAATGCGAAGAAACATATTACATATATGATTACAAGACTCCAGCAGGCATACAAAAGATTGTGTGTATTAACCAATATCACACCAAACACAATACTTGAAAAGACAATTCTGTATGTAAGCGCCTTACCCGCCAGGTCCAGTCTCTCTTTTTGCTGAAACCAGCCTTCATACACGTCAGCAATTGAATCCACAGCTCTATATACACAGACAATCATTACTATCTGCGCTTTATAATCTACGTACCCACACATTCTTATATAAACAGCACTACTTATCAACATTGCCACAACTGTCAGGAACCTGAATACGCAATATTGTTTAAACTGAAACGTTTGCTTTACGTCCGTTGCCTGATATACTCTGATCTGAAATGTTCCAATTGTAACCATCAGCTGACTAATCGACCATGCGATACTGAAGATATCCGTATCTTCTTTGTTAAGCATTCTGGTTACCAGCATTAATGCAATAACAGAAAGTAACGCATTTGCCATACTTCCCGTAATGTTCCATATATATATTTCCTTTTCTGTCGGTTGATTTTTTATCGATTGCATTCTTCCTTCTCCATTATTTTATTCCACACAAAATCTTGCGGCAACTCGTTTCACACAGTCAAACAACTTACTTCGGATCAAATCCATCAAACTGCAAATCACATATACAGCTGGCACTACTATAATTAATTTAACTAATGCCCATTTATACACACCATTTTTCAGTTCATCTTCAAACAAATGCGCTACTACTTCATTCCGGATCAAACCATTATCATGAATCAGATACACTCCTAATGTCACACCTGATAAAATCGTTATCACCTGTTTAAGCTTTGTACTGTCAACTCTGATATTTACAAAAAATATCAACAGCGCAATACTTCCAAGAACAATTGTCGGAGATGTATAATCAACCAACACATTTGCATTCTCTGTATTGCCAACTTTTTCCATTATAATCTTACTCAAAAATGTAAGAAGCACCATGCATCCAAAAACTGACAAAGACAATCTTTTCTTAACTGCATGGTAATTGAAATATTTACGTATATATGCCCCAAACAGGTACATGATACATAACCACAAGGATGAATATCCTCGATTCACATTAAAAGGATCCGGATAGTATGCGCCCTGCAGCAAATAACTGACCAGAGTCGGTAGAACACTGTATATTGCAAATATTCCAACCAGCATGTACTTATATATTCTCTGGTCAATATAGTCCATTGCCAACCGTATCATCGGTATCAGACACATCATTCCAAAATAGGCTGTAACATACCAGTTCTTTCCTGATGTAACAGGAAAAAATGAATAAATCCACTCTTCTCTTGAAATCGTTCCATGTAACACTGTACACTCCATAACAATCGTAATCAACAAACTATAAAACATAACTTGTAACCACAATTCCATGAGCTTGCGAATGTTACACCGTGCAGTCAGAAAGCCACTTGCCAACGCATAACAATTCACTGCTCCATAACATGCGATTTCAATTAACCATGCTACCTGATAGCATCGAGACATGGGCGGCATATTATCCAGTACACCTCCATGACCTAGCATATGTAATGTTACAATCATAAGCATAGATACAATCTTCAACAAATCTATTCCTATATTCCTCTTGGTCTGCATTCATTACTCTCCTACTCATTACTCATACCGATTGATTATATCATATCTTGTATTTCTTTACCAGAGCGAACACCAAAACCTGACAAAAACCATTTAGATTTGCATTTTCTATTGACACATACCTTTTCCAACTGTATAATAGCCACATGTTCACAAATTCAAAAGGTGGTGTAGTACATGAACACGCAAGAGTGTGATATTTTGAACTTGGTATTATCCAATACATATACAAATCAAAGAACCCTGGCAGAGGACTCCGGTCATTCTCTCGGAATCGTCAATCGTTCTATCAAGACATTGATTGCCGAAGGTTATCTAGACGAATCCATCCAGCCAACGCAGAAAGCTATCCGTGAACTCACAGAGGCTTCCCCGAAAAGAGCCATTATTCTCGCTGCCGGCTTCGGGATGCGGATGGTTCCGATCAATACAGAAGCACCAAAGGGGCTTCTTGAGGTACACGGCGAACCATTGATCGAGCGTCAGATCCGGCAGCTACATGCTGTCGGTATTCACGAGATCTACATCGTCGTCGGCTTTATGAAAGAACAGTACGAATATCTCATGGATGATTATGATGTAGAACTGATCGTGAATCCGGACTATGCAAAAAAGAACAACCTCCACTCCCTGTATCTCGCAAGAGAACATCTGTCAAACGCATATGTGATTCCATGCGATATCTGGTGTGATCAAAATCCATTCCGCAGGCACGAACTTTATTCATGGTACATGGTCAGTGATCTGGTAGATAACGACAGTTCGGTCCGTGTAAACCGTAAGCTGGAACTGACTACGATCTCTGCTTCTTCCGGGGGCAACTCGATGGTCGGCATCAGTTATCTTCTCCGTAAAGATGCCAGGGTCATTCAGGAACGACTGGAAAGATATGACAAAGATCCGGCATATACTGATAAATTTTGGGAAGAAACCCTGTACGAAAAAGGCAAAATGATCGTTCCTGCCAAAGTCGTACATGCCGCTGATATCGTAGAGATCAATACATTTGAACAACTCCGGGAACTGGACAGCAATTCCAATCATTTGCAGTCTGATGTTCTCGAGATTGCCGCCAAAGCACTACACACACAACCGGAAGACATCTCGAATATCACGGTTCTGAAAAAAGGTATGACCAACCGTTCTTTCCTGTTTGACTGCAATGGATGTAAGCATATCATGCGTATCCCCGGCGAGGGAACCGATCAGCTCATCAATCGTCGCGAAGAGGCACAGGTATACCAGATCATCCGCGATAAGCATTTATGTGATCACATCGAATACATCAATCCGGAAAACGGATACAAAATTACTCGTTTTCTGGATCACGCCCGTGTATGTGATCCACACAACTTAGGCGATATTCAAAAATGTATGCACCGTCTGAGACAGTTTCACGAGATGAAATTGAAAGTGGATCACCGTTTTAATCTGTTTGACCAGATTGATTTTTATGAAAAACTATGGAACGGGCGCAGTTCCGCATATCGGGATTATCAGAAAACAAAAGAGAATGTATTTTCACTGCGATCTTATATAGAGCGATACAAATCAGAAGATGTTCTCACCCATATAGATGCCGTTCCTGATAATTTTTTATTCACAACAGATATTGACGGTAACGAAGATATCCGCTTGATCGACTGGGAATATGCCGGAATGCAGGATCCCCATCTGGACATCGCCATGTTCTGTATCTATTCACTTTATAACAAGGAGAAGGTGGATCAGCTGATCTCTCTGTATTTTACAGAAGGATGTCCGGACGCTATCCGTATCAAGATCTATTGTTACATTGCCTCTGCCGGACTTCTCTGGAGCAACTGGTGCGAGTATAAAAGACATCTCGGTGTTGATTTCGGCGAATATTCCCTGCGTCAGTACCGATACGCCAAAGAATATTACCGCATTGTACAAAACGAATTAAACAACATTACCAAATAAAAAATTCAAGCTAAGGAGCATCAAATCATGCACACTGTAAAAAGAGCAATTATCATGGCTGCCGGATTCGGTTCCAGAATGCAGCCTGTCACATTAACAACCCCGAAACCACTCGTCAAGGTAAACGGGATGCGTATGATCGATACGGTAATTCAGGGATTACATCACAATGGTATTCAGGAGATCTACATCGTTGCAGGGTATCTGAAAGAACAGTTCTATGCATTGGAAATACAGTATCCCAGTGTGAAGATCATCGAGAACCCTTATTATGACATCTGTAATAACATCTCTTCTCTTTATGTTGCACGCGAGCATCTGGAAGATGTAATGATTCTCGACGGAGATCAGATAATCTACAATGACAAGATTCTGGATCCTTCCTTCGAACGTTCCGGTTATAACTGCGTCTGGACCGACTCGCAGACCGATGAGTGGCTCATGACTGTCAAGGACGGAATCGTAACTGCCTGCAGCCGGACCGGCGGAACAGGCGGCTGGCAGCTCTACAGCATCTCACGCTGGTCTGTCGAAGACGGCAGAAAACTAAGGCAACATCTGGAAATCGAATTTGAGCAAAATAAAAACCGTCAGATCTACTGGGATGATATCGCCATGTTCTGTTATCCGGAAGAATACCGTCTGGGAATCTATCCGATGAAGAAAGACGATATTATAGAAATTGACAATCTAAGCGAGCTGGCCGCTCTGGATGCCAGTTACCAACAATATATGGAGGCGCAATAATATGAACACAAAGAAATCACAAGGAAAAATAGACTGGATGATCACACTTCTTCCGCTAGGCATCGTCATCGCACTTTGCATCCTCTTCTTCTTCCTGCCAAAACAATCCAATGCTGTATTAAGCCAGATCCGGTTCTTCTTCGGCGACACTTTCGGCACTTACTATCTGGTCATCGGTCTTGGAATCTTTATCCTGTCCCTGTACATAGCCGGTTCCAGATATGGTAACATCGTTCTCGGCGAACCCGACGAAAAGCCAAAGTATTCTTTCTTTGCATGGGGATCTATGATGTTCACCTGTGGACTTGCAGCTGACATCTTATTCTACTCATTCTCCGAATGGGTACTCTATGCTACCGATCCGCATATTAAAGAAATGGGAAGTATCCAGGACTGGGCCGGTGTATATCCGCTCTTCCACTGGAGCTTTATCCCTTGGGGATTCTATCTGGTGCTGGCAGTCGCTTTCGGTTTCATGCTTCATGTCAGAAAAAGAAATCGCCAGAAATACTCCGAAGCCTGCCGTCCGATCCTCGGGAAACACACCGATGGCTTAGCCGGACGTATCATCGATCTGTTGGCAGTATTCGCACTGCTTGCCGGTACCGCAACTACATTCAGCGTAGCCACTCCACTGATGGCAACCATCATCGGCGAGTTCTTTCATATTACAGTCAGCAGAACCGTTATCAATATTATCATTCTTCTGATTACATGCGCCGTATATACTTATTCTTTACTGCATGGATTCAAGGGAATCAGCAAATTAGCCAATATCTGCATCTACATGTTCTTTGGTCTGATCGCATTCGTATTATTATTCGGTGGTGAGACCCGCTATATTATCGAGACAGGATTCTCTTCTCTCGGCCGGATGATGCAGAACTTTATCGATCTGTCCACTTTCACCGATCCGTTGCGTACTTCTAATTTTCCACAGAACTGGACGATCTACTACTGGGCTTACTGGATGGTATGGTGTGTTGCAGCCCCATTCTTTATCGGAAGTATCTCACGCGGAAGAACCGTACGCCAGACTATTCTTGGCGGATACGTATTCGGTGTAGGTTCTACATTGACCAGCTTTATCGTCCTTGGAAATTATTCTATGGGAATGCAGGTAACTGAAAAAGCAGATTTCATTAAGCAGTATCTCGACAACGGTGATCTGTATGGCATGATCGTAAGTATCATCAAGACCTTGCCTTGCGCTCCGGTTATCATGGTCATCGTATTGCTCACAATGATCGCTTTTTACGCCACCTCCTTTGATTCTATCGCATTAACCGCTTCCTGCTATAGCTATCATACTCTGGAAGACGGAGAACAACCAAACAAAGGAATTCAGCTTATGTGGTGTATCCTGCTTATCTTACTTCCGATTGCACTGTTATTTGCTGAAAGTTCTATGAGCAATCTGCAATCGGTCAGCATCGTCGCAGCCTTTCCGATTGGTGCCGTCATCGTAATGATAGCACTCAGTTTTCTGAAAGATGCGAAAAAATATTTGCAGGAAATGAAAAACGAATAAAAATATAAAAAGAACAGAGGCCGGGATTACAGCCATACAATTGCTGTTTCCCGTCTCTGTTCTTTTTTCGCTCTAAGGAGCCCAGATTCCCCGTTCGTCTACATAATATCGATTATAATCTACCCATTCCGATACAGCCATCACACCGCTTGACTTCAGATAGTATACACCTTGAATCCACATATCGTGATCCATTGCACCGCTCACCTCGAAGAAATACCAGATACCACCTATCTTCTGCCAGCCACACTGCATCTCTCCTTTTTCATCGAAATAATACCAGGCATTACCAATATAGCCCCATCCTGTTGTCACACGCCCGTTCGAGTCAAAATAATAATAGGTTCCGTCCAGCAGGCACCATTCACTTTCAGTCTTTACATATTCCGTAGCAATTCCATAAAAAGAAAAATCCGCCACCACTGCCGCCGAATCAGACATCGTAGAATACACATTTGTATTCGGAAGACACGCTCTCATTCTCGTATTAAACCATGATGACGGCCCTGTCATAACGGCTGTTTTCGGATTTAGAGGAGTCAGAAAATCCGATGGATTATTATAATCTATCCCATGATGTGGCAATTTTAACAAATCAATCTTTACTCTCTTTACCTGTTCGGCAATCTTCTCCGTATCTCCATCTACCGGATCCAGATCCGATGTGAGCAATGCGTTTTTTCCATATGCATTGACTCTCACCACCAGTGAGTTATCATTCTCATCCGCAACCGGAATGATATTTCCATCCGCATCTCTTTTTCTCTCGTAGTTCATAATACTGATGCTCATATTTCCTATTCGGAATCTGCGATAGACGGCATTCTCTTCGAGATCCAGATCTGTGATGATCTTTACATGATGGTCTTGCGCTGCCTGTATGATTCTGTCATAAACATATTGATTATCCCACAGCATATCCTCATCCGCATCCTCGTAGTAATATGGATCTGTCACATCTTTCCCATGTGCCGCCAACTGATACGAATCATCATACTCTGCGATATACAGGCGATCCACCGGAAAATATTCTATAATCTCATCTCCACTTCCGATGTGATCACTGTACGCATGCGTTGCAATGTAAAAATCCAGCTTTTCCACACCAAGTTGTTTCAAATAGTGAATAACCTGTTGCTCATATCCTTCATTCGTTGTAATTCCATATCGATATGGATATTTACTTCCTGTAGAACCACTCGGATAATCCCAGTCTTCTCCGGAGTCAACCATTCCGAAATGACCGTTACTCTCCAGCAAAATGGCATCCGATGCCCCGTACAGTGCTATAAAATGAATTCTTGTTGTGTTGCCAGATGCCGCATAGGTATCTATGTGTAGAAAGAATAGTGTCCATGCAAAAAGCAGCATGATTCTGACAGCTTTTTTACGAATATTTTTCACGCTTTTCACCTCGTCTATTAGTTTCGTTTTTTATTTTTTCATAGAATACTGCTTTTTCTTACTTTTAACAATATTTTTTCATTTTTCAAACTAAAAAACCTTTCCGGTAACTGCTTGCAATCCTTGTGTAATATAGCAAAACAAAGCTATACAATTTATATGGAGGAAATGACATGAAGAAGTACTTAAAGAAAAGTTTTGCAGTTCTGACTTGTACGACAATGTGTATTCAGACAACGATGGCGATACTAGCGGAAAAGATACCGGGAAGTGATACCAGTCAGCAAATCTCCATACAGGCACTGACAACGGGCCAGTGGAAGAAGGATAGCACTGGGCTGGTGGTATCAAAATGCAGATGGAAGCTATCCGAAAAACCAGTGGAAGATGATCAACGAACAATGGTATCACCTTGACTCCAACGATTACATTCCGACCGGCTGGAAAAAGATCAGTGACTCCTGATATTACCTCGGTAGCAGAATTATCGTCCGGCGCAATTAGTTGAAGAAAAAATGGGAAAAAATGGTATCGCAGAGAAGACGTCCATCTACATTTCGAATCAACGAAAAACTCCAATGGACTCAACAGACTAAAGTCCCCATAACAAAAGAAAAGAAGAGCAAACATACATCTGTCTGCTCTTCTTTTCTCTGATATTATTTCTGTTTTTCAAAAAAATCAATCGATTTTTTTCTCATCCCTTTTCGCTCAATCTGCAATATCTATAGTTTTTACAATGTATACATTGGTCTTACATACTGATTCATCAGACTGATTCCATAATTCCATGCCGTTGCCCATCCAAAGCCGTTCGGATTTTCTTTCTGCCCCAGCCATTCTACATATGGGGCACTTCCCCGTATTACGAGATTGAATCTTGGATCTATTGTTTCCTGTGTCAGACCGTCTTTTGATGCATATGCTTTCAGATGCTGAACCTGTGCTCTGATTCCTTCTGCAACATTACTAAACTGTGCTCCTGCAACTGATCCGCCAGTTGCACCCAGTCCTGCAAAGTTAAACTGCTCGATCTTTACAGCACCGCCAAATTGCAGATAACCGGTTTCTTTCATCGCCTGTCCAAACGCGATCTCCGGTTTTACTCCCTCTTTCACAGCTTCATCATACACGATCTGGCAGAATGCTTCGATACTTCCTGCACCTCCTGCATTTAACTTATCTGCCGGATAAGATCTTCCACTCTTCTGGAACATTCTTACCATCTTATTTACAACTGTGTTCTTATCACTGCTCAGATCTGAATTCCCCATGATCGAAGTAACTCCGGTGTATGTTAATGCACCCTCCGGTGAGGCACTCTTCTGTAAATAATACCATTCACCACTGACTGCCTGATAGCCGGTTGTCATCCATCCATCTTTATCAAAATAATACCACTGACCGTCTATGTATTCCCAGTTCGATTTTGTATAACTTCCATCTGCATGACGATACCACCAGCGACCTGAAGTATTGACCCACTGAGCTTTTGTCTGTGTCTGATTCTGATTACTGTTCTGGCTGCCGTTCTGATCATTTTTCTGGTCATCTTTCTTCTGTCCCGGTACCCACGCTCCATCGGCGTTTACATAATAATCTCCGATCCAGGTGTCTACTGCCATCTTTCCATCTTTATCAAAATAGTAGCAGCTATTTCCTACCCAGGTCCAACAGTTACTTACTCTTGCCCCACTGGTATTCATGTAATACCATGTGTCAGAAAGTTTCAGCCAGCCCGTTACCATCCAGCCGTCTTTATCAAAATAAAACCACTGATTTCCAATCTGTTCCCAGTTCGATTTTGTATAACTTCCATCTGCATGGCGATACCACCAGCGGCCTGAAGTATTGATCCATTTATCTACCGGTTTTTCTTTTCCCGGAACCCAGACACCATCGGCATTCACATAATAATCTCCGACCCAGGTATCTGCTGCCATTGTTCCATCGGCATTCAGATAATACCAGGTACTTCCTAATTTCAGCCAGCCCGTCTGCATCGCTCCGCTGGATGGGTTCATATAGTACCATGTATTTCCAATTTTCACCCATGTCGTTGCCATCGCTCCATCGGACTTCAGATAATATTTTGTTCCATTCAGATCCAGCCAGTCTGTCTGCATTGCTCCATTAGATGGATTCATATAGTACCATGTGTTTCCAACTTTCAGCCAGCCTGTTGCCATCGCTCCACTGGACGGATTCAGATAATACCAGACATCTCCCAATTTCAACCAGCCCGTTGCCATCGCTCCACTGGACGGATTCAGATAATACCAGGTGCCTCCAATATTCAGCCAGCCTGTCTGCATAATTCCGTTGCCATCGAAGTGATACCAGTATCCGTCAATCTTCTCCCAGCAGTTCTTTGCATATGTACCATTATAATATGCAAACATCCACTGCGAGCCATTTTGATGCCAACTGCCAAATTTTACATTATTGTTTATGTATTCAATAATTCCTTTTGCATCTGCTTCACCCAGTGTTTTTAATTTTTCATCTGAGCTTAGATATTTCTGATAATCACTTGCATTTGTTAAAAATGCATGTTCTACGATAATTCCCGGAAAACCATTACGTTTACTTTGATGTATTACTGCATAATAATCCTGTACAGATCCGTCTGGATATGTACTGCCATTCTCTGACTGACGTACCTTCACTCCACGATTATACAATCCCAGATTTACAAGTTGCTTCTGTATACTTGAAGCAAGTTTTTGTCCTTCCTGACCTATATCTGAACGATAATTACTATTCGGGTAATATACTTCTGCACCATATGCAGCGGCACCCGCTGAATTTAAATGAATACTTACAAATAAATCTGCATTCTTACTTACTGCAAACGAAACTCTGTTTTTCAAATCGGCAGATGCATTTGTTGCACCACCAACACTTGTATCTGATTCCCGTGTCATATAAACCTGAATTCTACCATTTTTTTCGAGCGCATCTTTACAGTATTTTGCTATTTTTAATGTAAGTGTCTTTTCATTTGTTCCATTTGCAATAGCTCCCGGATCATATCCTCCATGTCCCGGATCCAGAACAACAACGAGTCTTGTCGCTGCACGTCCTGCATAAGCTACAATTTCAGAATCTGCAGACTGTGTATCAATCGCATCATTAATCACCTCAGCAATACTGTCTTCCTCGTAAACCGTTCCATCCTGTGTAATTGCCGTAAAAGATACATCCGCATCACTTACATCCGTATTTTCTTCTGTCTTCTCACCTTCGACAACTGCATCCGGATCTGTCTCACAGATCTGATTCACTGCGAATTTTCCTTCGATTCCGCACTTGGCAAAATTCAGAGAATATTCTGCCCCGTCCACAGTATATGTAATGTCTTCTATGCTATAAGTTCCTGTCCAAGAATCATCTTCATACGTCATTTCAAAAACCGCTGCTGATTCCTGAATATCGGAAGCCTCTACTGAATATTCTTCTCCTGTGGTTACATTCTTGTACTTCAATACCGCACTTATCAAAACCGTACCTTTACTATAACCCACTACAACCTTCTGCGTTCCCGGTGTTGTCACACTTGGATTGTCAATTACAACATATTCCAATGCCGGTTCCGAATCATCCTTTTTTTCAGATGCTTCTACAATCGAAGCAAACATCAGTGAGAATACCATTGCGAAACACAAAACAACCGAGATAATACTCCGCATGTGTTTTTTTCTCATTGTTTCTCCTCTCTTTTCATTTTTCTTTTTTCACCTTACTACTTGTCCATCATAACATTCTCTTACTCAAAAGTCAAATAAAGGAGGCAGTACTTATACGCACCGCCTCCTTTATTTCCATGCTTCTTATTTTATCTGCTGCTCGTCCATGCTCCTGATCCATCTACATATGAATTACCAATCCATGTATTCGAAGCCATACTTCCATCTGCTCTCAAATAATACCATGTATTCCCAAGATTCAGCCAGCCTGTCGTCATGCTTCCATCTCCTCTCAGATAATACCATGTATTTCCAAGATTCAGCCAGCCTGTCGCCATGCTTCCATCTCTTCTCAGATAATACCACGTATTCCCAAGATTCAGCCAGCCTGTTGCCATGCTTCCATCTCCTCTTAGATAGTACCACGTATTTCCAAGGTTCAGCCAGCCTGTTGCCATGCTTCCATCTCCTCTTAGATAGTACCACATATTTCCAAGGTTCAGCCAGCCCGACTGCATCGCTCCACTTGCTGAAAAATAATACCATGTATTATTGTAAATTCCCCATCCTGTCTGCATCCATCCAGATGCATCAAATCCATACCAGGTATTTCCTATCTTGCATAATCTACCCGCCGGATAAGAACCATCTTCATATTGATACCACCATTTTGCTCCTGACTTCAACCATTTTCCACTAATTTCAGCTCCACATCTTGTACAAATTCCATCTTTAAAATTGTGCCCCAATGCCGGGATTATTTCCTGCGGTTTCAATACTTCATTACATACGGAACAATGACTTCCTTCTATCTTTCCTTCTGTTGTACATGTTGGCTCTACAGCCTCGTCTGTCACCACATTATGAACATGATTCACCGGATAATCACTCTCCGCCATCGGATATGCTTCCGTAAATTCTAAGCTACTATAGTCCTCATCCCTTTCATGATCTGAAAATGCTTTCATGCTTTTCAGAAAATAGGAATAGTTCTCTCTTCCGGCATCCCAGGTACTGTCAAGATTATAGTATTTTCCGTTCAGCCGGACAATATTCCATGCATGCGGTCCACCTGCATCTCCTGAAATCACTCTTGCATCAACTCCGGCATCGAGCACCATACGATAGAGCAGTGATGCATACCCCTGACATACAGCTGTTTTATCAATCAGCGCTGCATACGCAGTATACTTTTGAATATATGTATCATCATCCAGATTCGTATAATCATAAGAAACATTCTCACAGATATAGTCATAAATTGCTTTTATTTTCTGATAGTCTGATTGACCACTCAGTTTTATTTTCTGAAATGCTTCTGCCTCCGCCTGATCTACCTTTTCTTCCTGAGCAGCATCTGACAGATAACTCACCATATAAGTCATATTCAGATCAAATCCGCCATTGGAATTTGACGACCAGCCTGCACTGACATCCCATCCCTGACAATGCCATAAGATATAATCTCCTTCATTCCCTTTTCCGGTATGCTGAACTGCCAGCTCAAACAGCTGACTTGTCAGGCTGTTAAAATATTCATTTGTGATTCTTTCGTCACTGTGATAGTAAATAGTAATTTCTTTTTCACGGTTAACCAATTGCTTTCTGAAATTTTCCGCAATCTTTTTCAGGTCACTTGTATATTCCACATTGCCCTGGTTTAAACTATAAGTTTCTACATCACTCGTATGTTCCGGAGCTGTTATGACATCTTTATAATACGGATTCGTATACTGATTTTCCAATGTCGTTGCTGCCTGTACATCGTATTTTCCAACCAACAGGAAACATGCAGTTATCAGCAGTGGTATTATGACTCTCTTCTGTTTCATTTCTTCCGCCTCCTTTGTATAAATGATTATGCCTTATTTTATCATACAAATCATTTTTTAAAACCTATTTTTCACACTTTTTTCATATATTTTTCACATTTTTCTCAATTTTGTTTTTAGTTCAAAAAAGGAAGACAGCAATGCCGTCTTCCTTTAAACTCTTGTTCTTTTTTATCTAACCCATCGTCCCATATCATCAAACAGGTATGTAACGCCTCCTATCTTTCTTTCGCCGGTATACAATCTTCCGGTCTTTCCTGCATAATACCAGGTTCCGTTTTCACAAATCCATCCATTCGTTCTCAGATGTCCGTCCTTATCAAACATATATATTCCTGACATTGTAGATACATATCCGGATGTCATATATCCGTTATAGCCAAAATAATAGCCATTTAACCATCCACTTGCCGGTTTTCCTGATACAAAGTAATACCAACATGTTTCACCATAAACTTTTGCCTGATACCATCCGTTTGTACACACCTGTCTGGATCCGGAATCATCATACAGATAATATCTTCCATTGTCTTCCCGCATTCCTATATACATAGACGGATTAAAATAATATTCTGAACCATTCACTTTTTTATTTCCGGTAACAATATTTCCATTTTCAAGGTAATACCAGCTTCCCCATTTTGTCTGTCTCCATCCGGTTCCTTCATCTATGTTTCCATTTGAATTAATCCAGTAATATTTAAATCCATCGCTGGAATATTCTGAATATAATGAATTAGATATCATTTCGCCATCATTATAAAAATAATACGTCAGATTACCGATTTTCTTTTTCTCCTTTGTATTCAGAGAACCATCTGCATTAACATAATACCATGCTCCTGTTTCTGATTGTTTCCACCCTTGTGCTGAAAGATCTCTTGGAATCCATGCTCCGCTGTTAGCAAATTCGTATAATTTTTCATTTATATTTTTTATCGTATTTGATACCATAATTGAATATTCATCAAAATAATACCAGGTTCCATTTATCTGTTTCCATTCCTGCTTTGCAAGCAGATATTCCTTTGTTTTTTCATCTTTGTCTGCGTACTGCCATTCATGCAGACCACTGTCATACCGCCATCCCTTTTGCACTTTTCCGTCTGCTCCAACGTAGCAGTATCTATCTTCTGCATTTTCTGCCGGAACTTCTATATTAGTTGCCATTTTCCCATCAGATATATAGTATGTTCCATCCAGCCATCCATCATAGGCTTCTCCGTCTTTTGTGTAATACCAGTTTCCGTCATACAGCTGCCATCCGTCTTTCTCTCCGACAATGCCTTCTTTTTTTCCGTTTTCATCAAAAACATATGTCTTTCCATCAATCTCAGCTGCTCCGACTGCCATACTGCCATCATCCATGAAATAATAGCCCTTTGCCCACTGGTTCCGATATAACTTTCCGTCTTTTCCGGCATAGTACCACTCCAGGTCTGTTCTTACCCAGTTATCCTTTATAAACGCCCCATTGCTATCCGTAACATAATAATTATAATCTCCAGATTCACTGTCATATATATTTATCTTTCCAGTTTCCATCTGTCCATTATAATCAAGATAATATTTTTCACTTCCTATCTCTACGATCTCATTTATAGCTGCCGATCCATCTTTCTTCACATAATACAAATTTCCAGCAGAATCCTTTTTCCATCCCTGTTGTTCATTAATAATTCCCGATCCATCCGCATATATCTGTTTACTTACATATTCTTTTTTATCTTCGTCATATGTAGAAATCCAGAATACTCCTGTCTGCATTGCTCCATCATAGCCAACATAATATTTCTTTCCTGCATCTTTCACGAAACTGTTCAATATCAATGAATCAGCACCATTAAACCAATACCATTTATCTGTTTGGCTAGAATGATACCATCCATGTTTACCATTCACAACTTCTCCATTTGGTTCTGCCAGATAACAGATTGGAGACATCGGATCTGGATAAAATGCTCCTGTAGACATCTTACCATCTTTTTCAAAATGATATCTAACTCCATTTATCTCTTTAAAAGAATCTTTGATTAATGCTCCGTTCTCATAATAATACCAGTTATTTCCAGCTAAACGCCATCCATTTTCCTTAGACGTATCAACAAGCGTTAAGATTCCATTTTCATCTGCCTTATATCTTTTCCCTTCAATAATAATCTCTGTATTCTTAATCAGACGGCCATCTCCATTGAAATAATATAATTTTCCATCTTCTTCCAGGAATTTATCATTATATCTGAAATAATCTTCTCCGTAGTACTCATCATCACCATTAAACCATCCATGTTGCAAGCATCCATTTTCATCTGCACGAATCCATCCCGATACCCATGTCCCGTCTTTCAAATATGCTATCTGTCTCCACGTATCTTTCAGCATAATACCATTATAATCAAAATAAAATGCCTTCACGCCATCTTCCGAAGCTATTTCTTTTATTGTATTTTCAAGTGCCACACCATATTCATAATAATATGTATTGCCGTTTTGATCAACATACCACCCTTCTTTCGGAATATTTTTTTCTTCCTCATCTGCGCTCTGGGTTTCTGATTGTTCCGGCACTTCTTCTATTATTGTATGCTGATCCTTCTGACCTTGTACACTGTCTTGGTTTTCATCTGCCTGTTCGGAATTCTCTATCGCTTCTTCTGGATCCGTATGATCGGTCGTCTCCTCGTTACCTATCCCGGCATTCTCCGACACTTCATCATTCTCCGCTCCATCTGTCACATTCCTCTGTTCTTGATTGGCTTCGTTCTGCACCTGCGCCGTGTTGCCTTCAGTTGCCATAACAGGTGTTACTGTTGCTGTACTGATTGCCGTTATGCATAACAATGCACATACCTTTTTCCGTTTCATTCACTTCTCCTCCTAATAGTATAAATGATTATGTCTCATTTTATCATACAAATTATCTTTTTTTAACTTATTTCCACACTTATTCCATATATTTTTCATACTTTTTCGTAATTCTATTTTTACCGCAAAAAATTCTTTAATTAAATGTTATTATCCTGTATAATAATGTAATAGAAATCAAAGGAGGAAATTGTAATGAACAAAAAGATTCCCAAATATCTAAAATTAACTTTTGCAGCCAGCATTCTTGGAACGTCATTATTAACAGGCTTTCCGACAAATACATACGCAGAAGATACCCTTACTGTTTTAGATGTTAACGCAACACAAAACGGATGGTCACTTCAAGATGGCACCTGGTACTACTACAAAAACGGTATTCTGTTAACGAATACCTGGATTACATCAGGCGGTCAATATTACTATTTGGGCGAAGATGGGTCTATGCAGACGAATACCTGGATTGGTAATTATTATGTTGATTCTAACGGTGTCTGGCTTACAAATTACCAGCCGGCACACTGGGTTCCATCCGGAAGCCGATGGTGGTATCGCAACGAAGATGGATCTTATCCGGCTGGCACCTGGAAAACAATCAACGGAACGCAGTACTATTTTGACAATTCTGGTTATATGGCTTCTGGCTGGCAGATCATTAATGGGAAATGGTATTATTTTAACGGAAGCGGTATAATGCAGAGCAATACTTGGATTGTATCATCTGGAAAATATTATTATATGGGTGAAGATGGAACCATGCTGACCAATACCTGGATTGGTGACTATTATGTTGATTCTAACGGTGTCTGGCTTACGAACTACCAACCTGCGAAATGGATGCAGACAAACGGGAAATGGTGGTACCGTAACGAAGATGGATCTTATCCGGCAAATACCTGGAAAATTATCAATAATAACTGGTACTATTTTGATTCTGCCGGTTATCTGATAACAAACGACTGGAAAAAAGTCGGTGGATCATGGTATTGCTTTGATGGAAACGGCATCATGCTGACCGGTAACCAAACAATTGACAATAAAAAATATTATTTCAACGAAGATGGCAGCATGCATACTGGATGGCTGGATACCTGGTATTATTACGATGAGTCCGGTGCTATGGTCACTGGCTGGAAAAAAATTGATGGAAACTGGTACTATTTCCATAAAGAAGAAGGTTGGAAATATAGCGACTCACTGGCAGAAATAGATGGTGACTATTATAGTTTCAATTCCGATGGCACCATGCATACCGGTTGGTTTCAATCAGGCCTATGGTACTATTGTGACGAAGGATCCGGAAAAGCACATAAAGGATGGCTAACTCTAAATAATGTAAAATATTATTTTGATGAAGACTATGCATATATGCATACCGGAAGATCGACAATTAATGACAAAGAGTATTGTTTCAATTCTGATGGAAGCATGTTGACTGGTTGGTATACTGAAATCAACAAATGGGCAGATGATGGTTCCGACTGTATCGATACATTATATTTTGACAAAGACGGGACATTACATACCGGATGGCTTTCTGTCGATGGGAAAAAATATTGGACCGGCAGCTATGGTTATGTAGTAAAAAGTTATCAACACAACGGTGAAAATATCGCACTTCGCGATATAGACGGTTCCACATATGGCTTTGATGAAAATGGCATTATGCTGATTGGTCCTCATAAATATGTCAATACAAAATACGGTTACGATCACCCGTATTGTTTTGACAAGGACGGAAAAGTAATCAGAGACACCCGATGGTATGAAGAAGACGGAAAGAAATACTATGTTTCCAACGGTTACTTATTAACCAATACTCGACATAAGATCGATGGTGTCATTTACACTTTTGATGAGAACGGTGTGGCCACTCCTGAAACTCCTCATTATAAATAGCAACTAATTTTTTTGATTTATAGCATACAAAAAGGGACCGCTACACAAAAATGCGTAGCGATCCCTTTTTTACTTCTAATATACAACAACTTTTGTTCCAGCAGGAATATTATCATAAATCCATTTTGCATTCTGGATTTCCAATCTTACGCAGCCATGTGACAGAGGAATTCCAACTCTTCCATCCATCAGGCTTCCATTACGCTTGTTATACAGTACACTATGGAACAGATAATTTCCATAAAACTGTGTATACCAGTAACATCTCGCTGAACCGGAATCAAAATAATATCCCTTTGACTGAACCTTAAACGTTCCGGATACGGTCGGTGTTGCTGCTGCTCCCGGTGCACACTGCCAAAATTTACTCATATTCCATGCTCCTAAACGACCATTAAATATTCCAACTCTGCAGGTTGCTCTGTTAACCAGAATCAGATAATTGGTATTACTTGCATATGCCTGTGCCTTTGCAGTCATCATAGCCATGTCTGTCGGAACCATTGCTCCGCTGGCTCCAAGGTAGTATCCGTCAATATATCTGTTCTTTGCCATCATACCCCAGATTCCGCCATGCGAATCATTCTGGTAATACATATAGTACCAGCTTCCACCTACTAACTGCCAACCAGTCTTCATGGCACCATCTTCGCCAAGATAATACCAGTCAGATCCTGCTGCCAGCCAGTTCTTAGCCATTGCTCCGCTTCCATTGAAATAATACCAGCTTCCATTGACTGCTTTCCAGCCGCCGGATACCATCTTATTATTATTCTGCGGATCTAAATAATACCATGTTCCATTCACATTTTTCCAACCGGATGCCGGCAGACCTGATTCGTTATAATAATACCACGCTCCATTTTCTGCATACCATCCTTCACGCATAGCTCCTGCTTTGTCAAAATGATATGTAACACCATTTATCACTTTTGAGCAATTTGTCACAAGAAGTCCCGGATATTCTGTGTTATTTCCATCCAGATAGTACCACGCTCCAGCTACTCTTCTCCATCCTGTTGCTCTGATCCCTGACGGATCCTGATAGTACCAACCTTCCGGATATTGTTTCCATCCTCTTACCATTGCACCGTCTGCATTAAAATAATAAGTGGTTCCATCAATTATTTTCTCAGGATCATTAACCATCAGTCCCGGATATTCTATATTATTTTCGTCCAGATAATACCATTCACTGTTGATATTTCTCCATCCATAGATTTTTGCACCATCCGGTGTCGCATAATACCAACCTTCCGGATACTGTTGCCAACCGCTTTTCATAGTTCCAGTTTCAGCAAAGAAATACGTATTTCCATCAATGACTTTCTGCTGCCCTGCAACCATCAGATCCGGGTGTTCTGCATTATTTCCATCCAGATAATACCATGCTCCGCCAATATTATTCCAGCCGTTTACAAATGTTCCGTCTGTCTGCGCATAATACCAGCCTTCTTCTTTCAGAATCCAGCCGGTCTGCATTGCTCCACTTGCATCAAATCCGTAATACTTTCCATTGATTTCTTTAATCTGGTCTGCTGCCATCATTCCCGGATGTTCCGGATTCTCACCGTCCAGATAATACCATGTATTTCCCTGAAGACACCATCCTGTTTTCAGGTTTCCTGCTTCGTCATACAGATACCACTCTCCGCTTTCGGCCTGATACCATCCGGTATGAATTGGTTCTTTTTCTTCATTGTCTTTTGGTTCATCCGGATTCTCTTTATTCTGATCTTTTTCATCAACAATCGGTAGTTCATTCGAATCATTAGTGATCCCGTCTGCATCCTGTACCTCTTCCTGTGCATTTGGCAGTCCGGACACCTGACCGTATTCTGCTGCCGATATGCCTGTCGGTGTCAGCATAGTTACAGCCATTGCCAACGCAACCAGAACCTTCCTTCTCTTTTTCATAATACTCCTCCTTGTCCTTATAAATATCTTCTTACTCCAACTAAGGAATTCCCTTTATCCCAGGTTTCATAATAATCTACTCCCTGAATCAGTGTTCCGTACTTGGAATTAAGTGCGTGCATCAACATTCCATCTCCCAGATACAGCGCAACATGGCTGATACTTCCAGATTTGTCAGCATACAGTAAAATATCCCCTGATTTCCATAAACTCTTATCCTTTTTACTGATTGCAATTCCTCCTGTTGCCTGATCATATGAAGATCTTGGAATCGTTATTCCCAGATATTTTAATGCCCATTGTGTAAATCCACTGCAATCCCAGCCTTTCGTTGTAGTTCCTCCATAAAGGTAAGGGGTTGTTACATATTTTTTTATTTCTTCAATTTTCTTTTCAATACTTTCAACAGCAACGCCGCTGTTTCCAATCGTCCAGCCATCGATCTCAGTATTTGTAGCCATTAGTCCTTCTTTATATTCTGATGTGTTCGGATCATTCGCTTTATAAAAATAATACCATTTATTATCAATTAACTGCCAGCCTGTCCGCATTGCTCCGTCACTACCCAAATAGTAACCGTTATTCCAACCAGTTTTCATTGCTCCGCTATTATCCAGCCAGTACCAGTTATTTCCTAATCGAATCCAGCCAGTGCTCATAATACCAGCTTTTTCCGGATTCAAATAATACCATTTTCCGTTAATTTTCTGCCAGCCTTCTGTTATTGCTCCATTTGTATTGGCATAATACCAGCCTTCTGCACTTTTAATCCAACCAGTCTGCATTGCTCCACTTGCATTGAAGCTATATCTGGTTCCGTTTATTATACATTTTTGATTCGCTTCCATTAGCCCCGGATATGTCGTATTATTTCCATCCAAATAATACCATGTCCTGCCAATTTTTTTCCATCCGCTTACTATTACTCCATTTTCATTGGCATAATACCAACCTTCTGCGCTTTGGATCCAGCCAGTCTGCATTGCTCCACTCGCATTGAAACTATATCGGGCTCCGTTTATTGTACATTTTTGATTCGCTGCCATCAACCCCGGATACGTTGTATTATTTTCGTCCAGATAATACCAAACTCCCCCTATTAACTGCCAGCCTGTCTGCATAATCCCACTTGAATTTGTCCAGTACCAGCCTTCTGCCTTTTTGATCCAATCTGTCTGCATAATTCCGGTTGTATCAAAGCTGTATGTTGCACCATCTATGTATTTCTTACAATCAGTAAGCATAGCCCCTGCATTTGCTGCATCTAGATAATACCAGTTATTATTATATCTTAACCAGCCTGTTTTCTGTGTCCCATCTGTATTATAATAATACCATACGTTCCCTTCCAAATTCCAGCCTGTTTTTTTTATTGCATATTCATCTGTTCCTGCAACATCTTCTGTATAACTCTCAGTTACATTTTCTGTATTCTCTGATACATTCTCACTTTCAACGACATATTCTGTGTTTTGTATTGGATTCTCTTCTGCATATATCAGATTTCCAATCTGTACAAAAATCATCACAGTTCCAACTGCTATTCCTGTTTTTATTATTTTCTTCATTATGAACCTTCTTTCCATTACAATCTCATCTAGTATACACGATTTACTCACAAAATTCAAATTTTAGAGAAGACAAAATGCCTTTATCGTTTTTTCACCGATAAAGGCATCTTCATTTTATTCATTATTTATTTTTATATTTTTCGATGTACATGCAATATTATACAGATCTCCATTTCCATCCACGAGATATAAATGAATATTGTATGCCCCTTCTGGTGAATCATATCCACTTATGTTGATATTACCTTTCCATACATCTCCATCATACATCGCCAATGGTACCCACTGAAGATCACTCTGATCATCATATTTCCAAACTGCCGCCATGATAGACTGTATTCCCTTATCCGCATACTTTACTTTTTTTACTGTGATTGGAATTTCTTCTGTTTCAGCATTGTATTTTCCTGCCTTAGCCTTCGCTATCGGATCCGTCTGCGCAGCTATCTCTTCTTCATATTTTTTCTTATCTATCTGTGCCATCTGATTCAATAATTTAGACTTTCTTTTCAATTCTTTTTCTTCTTTTTCGATTCCAAACTGCTCTGTTAAAGTCTGTTGTGTCGAATATAAATTCGTTCCAAGTCCCAGACGATCCCCCTCTATCTCAACTCCCATTGCAGCAAGTGTTGTCGGAAAATTATCAAAGGTCGTATAATTTCTTTTCTCATTAGTTTGTTTCTCTGCTCCGGCATTAATATATGTGGTGTAGACCCGTCTTTCGTAATCCTTATCCACATCCTCACAAAAGTCACTGTCCATCGTTGGATGATCTCCTGATATGACGATCGTTGTATCTGCAGCAAAATCCTGCTGCTGTACCCAGTCAACAAATTCTTTTACTTGTCTGCTTGAACAAGCCATTACATTCGCATACTGATTATCTCCGAATGTATCCGGACAAATATCACATACATATCCATCTTCAAAATGTGTATCCACTGTCAGCATCGTAAGATTAAAAGGATTATCCTGCTGAGCGAGTTCTAATAATTTTTCTTTTGCAAATCCGAACAATTTTTCATCTTCATATCCCCACCAGACTTTATAATCTTCCGGAATCAGACCATTATCATGTGCATAATCGTAATCCATGATGTCATATTGACCATGATCTGTAAAATATAATTTTCGTCCACCAAATGTTGCTTCTGAACCGATTAAAAGTGTCTGTGAGTATCCTTCGTTTTGAAGAATATCTCCCAACGTTGTTATTCCCGGAAAAAATGAATCCTGCGTATCCATCCCATTCGCATCAATCGAGGTATTCAACGGCAGCCCCGATGTCTGCCCGAACATCGCCCCCATAGTCCAAGTTGTCCCCGGCATGGAATAGCCGCCGTTCAATTTATTGCTTTTTCCAGAAAAATCTTCATTTTCCTGAGCAAGCTGTGTCAGCTCCGGAATCACATTTTGTTTAAATGCACCACCGTTTTCTTTGTCCGCATACGTCATTTCCATTGATTCCAGGAAAATATATATCAAATTACGCTTCTGCTCCGGAAAGGTAATATTTACACTTGACGGATCTATATAATTATCATCGATAAATGTAGAATATGTACTCTGCCCCTTCATATAATTCGAAATATCTAATCCATTCCATGTTACACCTACTGTAATTCCTGTCACTGCAACAGCTCCTGCAGAACATACTATAGCAATTTTCTTCAAGATTCTTGCATGCTTTCTATTTGCCGCTATTACAAAAAGAATACATCCCAAAATCAATAGCACCGGAACTGCACATTCATTACAATAGTCTTTGATCATATCGGTATTTGTACCCTCTAAAGGTGCTGTAAGATGATATACCAGTTCATCCATTGTCAGATTTGTCCATGTTTTAAACATCCATTTTGCACTGAATGCAAGAAGCGATGCTAACAATGCCAGTATTGTGCTTAAAACCAGCCCTGCAACTAAGATTATCTTATGTTTTTTCTTCATTATTCTTCTCTTTTCACTTAATTTTTCGTTTTTAGACGGAAAACATTATATACAATTTTTACAAGTGTTACAACTAAAACCATTAAAATTTCATCTTTTTTTCACACTTTATACAAATTACTTTTTGAATACAACTAACCTCTGTCCCACATAATTGAACACCACAAATGCACCCATTCCAACCAGCATAGACAGGTTCTCCTGCACACTCTTACTCTGATCATGAAGGATCCATGACACAACCGGCTTTGCCATCCCATATGCCAACAGATAACATATTGTAATATTTATCACGAACATTCCCAGTTGCTTCCAGGATCTTTCTTTATTCTGGAATGTAAAGTATTTATTCAGGAAATAACTCACGATACTTCCCACCACATAATTCGATGCAGAAGATACCCAGTAAGTCAGATGCAAAAGATTGTAAGCAGCAAACATTACTCCTGTACCCACCAGAGTATTCACAATTCCCACCAATACAAATTTCCAGAATGTAATATCCAGCATATTTTTTATTTTTTCTTTCATAATTACCTGTTCCTGTTCTTTCCTTCTTGTTGTTTCACATTTCTAATATCATACCAGTATTCAACTTTTTATTATGAATCATATATTATTACAGAACAAAACACAACAAACGGCTTATGTCACACACAAGCCGCCTGTCCTATTTCCTTATTATTTTTTCTTACTCTCCAAGCCCGCTTTCGACCGCACCCACCATCGCTTTCATGGCCTCTTCTTCGTCTTCTCCGTCGCAGATAAGCTCAATCTCATCTCCTGATTTCACGCATGCTCCAAGGACACTCAATACACTTTTCGCATTTGCTGCGGTGTCATCGTTATACATGAATTCTACTTTGCATTTGTATCTGCTTGCTATGTTACAGAACATCCCTGCAGGTCTGAGATGCAGTCCCGTCGGATTTGTTATTGTAACTTTCTGTCTGATCATAATGTATTCTCCCCATTTCTGTCTGTTATTCGCTCTGGCCGTTCTGATTGTTTTCATCTGTCGTTGTCTGACTGCTGTTCTGGCTTTCACCCTGTATTTTACTGCTCTGCTTTGATTTTTCAAGTATGATCTCCACATTCACTTCATTCACAAGCTTGCAGCCATCCGGCAGTTCGACAGACACCGGAACGGTATATGTACCAGGCTCTGTATAATTCTTAAGATCAATGCTGACTTTCTTCGCAGGTGAGAACAGATTCAGCACATCATTCGGTCCCTTCACCTGTATCTCCAGATCAACGGTAGATCCGTAATTGATGCTCAGTCCGTCCGCTATATTCTCCAGGATGATCGATCCTGTCGATATCTCAAAGCTCTTTGTTCCTGGCTGTTGTACCTGGATGGATATTACCACCTTATTCGCATTCTCTTCCGCAAGGGACACACCGCTCGGAAGATAAGATGAGATATCAATGGTCTGCTCCGTTCTCTGTGTCAGTTCTTCCAATTTCAGGGCACTCGGTGGAATATCGATCTCTGAGATCTCTGCAAGCGTACTTTTATCACCTGTCACTTCCACTTCCTGCGGTTCTACCGTGATCTTGCCAAGTTTATACCCTTCTGCTGCCGACACCTCTGATGTATCCACTTTAAGTGGCACACTTTTTACCTGAAGCAGTTCTACTTCAACACTGACTCCTTCTTTTCCAAGGTTGTTTGCAAGAAGTGTCTGGTCGATCACGTTATTATTTGCATCATACAGTACCAGTTTTGCTTCTACCGTCTCATCTTCGGACAATCCGGATACATTTGCTTCTGCTGTTACTTTTGCAATATTGTTAATGATTCTCTTCGGTCCGCGAAGTGTTACTTTTTCCGGAAGTGCTTTCAGGCTTCCCACTTCATATCCGTTTCTTACCGTTCCCGTTGTTGTCGGTGTGATTGGGAAATTATTCTTCGCTTCCTCATCGATTTGGATCTGCAGATTTCTTGGATTTGCCGTTGCCTTTTCATATTTTCCTGTATACCCTTTGATCGTCACTTCAATCGGCACCTGTGTACGAAGCGTAAGTTCTTTCATGTTCGCTGTCGCAACAATATCCTCTGCCTTGATCTTATCCAGTACCGACCGCTGTGCTGTAACTGTTACATTAATCTCCTGTGTGTTATCCACGATCTGATACGTATTATTATTATCCGTAATCACTTCTTCATGCGTTACCTGCACCGGGATATTGGAAAATGTCTTGTCATCCACCGGATCATCGATATTCACTACAACCAGCCATAAGAATGCCGCAATCAGGAAAGCCAGTATTTTCAGCGCAAGATTGTTAGTTATTCTTTTTCGCATGCTTCCGCCATCCTTTCCACATTGCCTTTATTCTGTTGGTTTCACTGCTCTTATGCTGTACCTCTTCCAGTTTCACACGAAGTTCTGCTTCATTGATACTTCTTGTAAGCTCTCCTCCCTGTGCGACTGACACAGCTCCCGTCTCTTCTGATACCGTAATGACCAGTGCATCACTGACTTCGCTCATTCCTACTGCCGCACGGTGTCTGGTGCCCAGATCCTTGCTGATCCCCATATTATCCGAGAGGGGAAGATAGCAGGTCGCCGAGACGATCCTGTCACCTCTTACGATGATCGCACCATCATGAAGCGGTGTATTATGTTCGAAAATATTGATCAGCACCTGACTCGATACCAGGCAGTCCATCTGGATTCCGGTACTTTCATATTCCGTAAGCCGTATTGCCTGTTCTACGACGATCAGAGCCCCTGTCTTGACTTTTCCCATGGCAAAGCATGCACGGATAATATTCTCTCTTGTCTCTTCACTGAAACGTATCTCCCGGTTCTGTTCAAAAGGAACAACCGATGTCAGGAATTGCTTCTCTCCAAGCTTTTCCAGTGCCCTCCGCAGTTCCGGCTGAAATACTACAATTGCTGCCGTAGCCATGACCGTCAGTGAATTTCTCGCGATGAACAGGATCGTATGCATCTTGAATATAGCTGCGAGAAGAATAAAGCCCGCAAGTACAATGATTCCTCTGAGCAGCATCCATGCTTTCGTATTCTTTATCCATATGATGATCTGATAGATCAGAAAAGTGAGGATCAGAACTTCTACGATATCTGTGATATGCACTCTCGGAATGTAAAGTCCAATTCCATATTTATCAATAAAATCTGCAATTGTCTGTCCCATTCCTCTCACCTCCCTGCATGGTTTTTAATGATTTTTTCTGTCTTTCTATCTTTTTCTGCGTCTACCTGCATGAAATTCATTTTCCAGACTCTGTGTCAGAAGCATCTTATCTACATCTTTCATGTCATGCTTTTTCGGTGCCGGTCCTCTCTTCGGCGAATGCTTTCTTGCCTGACTTGCCCGGATCTGTGCCGGACTTCTGTAGTCTGCATCACCATATGACGGCTTCCGTTCTGCTTCTCTTTTCTGTCCATGTCCCGCATGTACTTCCAGATCGATGGCTTTTGTCTCTTCTTCCGCCGTATCCTGCGACAAACGTTTTACCGCTTCTGCATCGATGATCTCCGTCTCCTGACGTTCATTGATCTTCTTCACCGTCTTCTCCGGCGTTGTCATGGCAACCTTCGGTATTGCTTTTACATAGTAATAATATTCATCGTCTTCAAACTGCAGGCGTTCACTTCTTGCATAATCTACCGAGAACAGGAATAATTCCAGCACAAGTCCTGCAACGGCTGCCGCAATATTTCCTATGATCAGCGGACCATAGGAGGTGTTTACGCCCAGTGCAATACTTCCCATTGCCGTTACGACCACATTGGCAATTGCTCCCGCAATAATCCCAATCTTCCAGGCATGATCCAGTTCCTGTCTGCGGATGGTATAAATGATAAAAAATCCAATGATAAATGCAACTATGTAGAGCCACATTTCTTTATTCTGGAACACTTTCTGTACGTATGTGCTGATCTCGGCAAGCATTGCCTTACTTCCGGACGTCTTAGATGCCGCACTTATTTTTTTAAGATATTCCATCATATAATATACAACAGTTCCACATCCCATCGGTACAAGACTTACCGGTGTATAGATCAACGCACATGCAACCGGTACCACAAACGGTATCTTAAGTGTAAATGCAATTGCTGTCAGAAGCACAACAAATGCCATTTTCGGTGCCAGTCTGATATAAAATATATACATGATCAGGAAGATCAGTGCAGACACTGCGAATATGCCTATGGACGCTGCCAGTGTATGTGCAAGCAGCAGTATCGTTGCAAGCACCACCATAACCGCAGGTGGAAGGAAAGTAGCAACCACAGCCAGCCCCAGAGAGATCACCGGTGAGGAAAGTGATTTCATAAATCCTGTATTCTGATTGATCATTGTAAATGTTATCATTGCCAGTATGAACTGAAAGGCTTTATCAAACGACTTGGAATGCTTCCCATAAACCGCTTCTATTCTTTCACGTATTACATATATATTGTCCATCTATCTTTTCTCCTTTTCATACATTTTCAGCAATTGAATCAGATTATGATTATACTTTTTCACTCTTTTCCTTGCCTTTTTGTGTTTCTCATTATAAATGTGACTGGCAATTCCGCAATATACGATCACCACACCCACATAGCCTGCCAGAATGATCAGAAAAAGGAACAGGATCAGACCATTCGACATATTACTCATTATATCCTCCACACCGGCCAGTAAAAGCAGCGCCACCAGACACACATAACCGACTGATACGCTTAGAAATGCATATATAACGTGCAGGCTTGCATAATCTTTTCTATAATAGGAACTGATCTTAAAATCTTCTTTTCCATAAGTCTCTTCATAGAGAGCAAGCTTTGTCATTAATTTTACTTTTCTCTCATCTAACATATATCCACCTCAACATGATATTAATTCCATAAAAACATCATTTTAAGTATAACAAATATCAGTACCCTTGTCCAATACTTATAGTTAAAAAATAAACCTTCTCCACGCCTTTTTCCTTTAATGCTTTTGCCGCCGCATCCAGTGTATTGCCGGTCGTATATATGTCATCCACCAGCAGTACCTTCCGGACAGAACGAAATGCCGGTGTTACCGCAAATGCATTTTTCAGGTTCTTTTTTCTCTCATTATGTCCAAGTTTCTTCTGCGGACTGGTCTTCTTTCTTCTTGCCAGGCTTTTACTGTCCACCGGAATGCATAGCATCCTTCCCAGGTTTTCTGCAAGAATCTGTGCCTGATTATAACCCCGTTTTCTACGTCTCGCCCGGTGCAACGGGACCGGTATGATCACATCCGGGTTCCATCGCCGGATTTCTTTCTGAAAATTTTTCACGAGTTCCTGACTGTACAGTTCCCCGTATCTTCTCTGATTGTGGTATTTGAACTGATAGATAGATTGATTCACAGGAGCTTTATGGTTCCATAAGCTTAATCCCTGCTCATAATAATGATGTGTATGCATACAGTCATAACAGTATTCCTTTTCCATACTACGGATCTGCTTGCCGCATTGCATACACCTTGGTTCTCTGATTCTTAAGAATTCCAGTCTTTCCCTGCATTCTGTACAGATGCCCTCTTTACAGACTTTCTGACAGAATGGACAGATTTCCGGCCAGAACAGAACAATTATATTTTCTTTGATATCTTGTATGATACTTTTATTCATTAAATTCACGGATTCGCTCTGCGAGACTCGTATTGCGGTTCTGCTGGTTTGTGTTTTGTATCATCTCCTGGAATACGCTTTCACTTCCGATCACCGTCACACATTTTCTCGCTCTTGTGACAGCTGTATAGAGCAGATTTCTATAATAAAGCTGTCTTGGTCCCTGTAACAAAGGGATAATGACTGCAGGATATTCGCTTCCCTGCGCTTTATGGATTGTGATCGCATAAGCCAGTTCCAGTTCATCCAGCAGATTGTATGGATATTTTACCTGCTTCTTTTCATCATATTCGACCGTCACGGTCTCTTCATATGTATTGATCTTTTTGATGATCCCCATATCCCCGTTAAATACACCGATCCCCTTATCGACCGTCATTCCGTACCGGGTGGTGATCTCCCACTCAAGCTGGTAATTATTCTTGATCTGCATCACCTTATCCCCCTCACGGAACAGATGATCTCCATATTCTTTTTCCTGTTTGCCAGGCTTCGGCGGATTCAGATATTCCTGCAGGATCTTATTGATCCGTTCCACTCCAAGCAGGCCCTTTCGCATCGGCGTCAGAACCTGAATATCTGCTTCTGATGCAGACACGAATTTGGGAAGTTTCTTCTGGATCAGTGTGATGATATTACTGATGATCATATTCGTATCATCACGTTTCAGGAAGAAGAAATCCATGCTTTTGTTATCCAGCACAACCGGTTCACCCCGATTGATCTTGTGGGCATTGACGATAATATCACTTTCGCCTGCCTGCCGGAATATCTTCGTAAGCTTTACCACCGGAAAACAGCCGGATGAAATAATGTCTTTCAGTACGCTTCCCGGCCCTACACTCGGAAGCTGGTTCACATCTCCTACCAGGATCACACGGGTTCCCGGCACGATCGCATTCAGCAACGCATACATCAACGGCAGATCTACCATTGACATCTCGTCTATGATGATCACATCTGCTTCCAGCGGATTCTCTGCATTGCGCTGGAAACCACCAACTGTCTCATCATCCGGATTGCCGGACACTTCCAACAGCCGGTGAATCGTCTGTGCCTCGCATCCGGTTGCTTCCGTCATACGCTTTGCCGCTCTCCCTGTCGGTGCTGCCAGATAGATGTCCAGTCCTTCGCTTTCGAAGAAATGAATCATCGCATTGATGGTCGTTGTCTTACCGGTACCCGGTCCTCCGGTCAGTATCATCAGACCATGCCTGACTGCTTCCTTTACTGCATCTTTCTGCATCTCATCCAGATACAGTTCTGTATTCTTTTCAATCTGATTGATCCTGTGAAGAAGTGTCACATCAGCTGCTTCAAAATCAAGATTCAGATCATGCAGCATCTTCGCAGTATTCAACTCCATATAATAATAATGGGAAGTATACACTCTCACCCCCTGCTCTGACTGCTTCATGACAATCTTCTTTTCCATCATAAGATCCATAAGATACTTTTCCATATCTTGTATCTGTACTCCAAGAAGGTCTCCCGTCTCTTTCAGCAACACGTCCTGATACAGATAGACGTGTCCTTCATTCACACTCTGTTGTAAGGTATAAAAGATTCCGCTGCGAATCCGGAAATCAGAATCTGTGTGTATGCCAATCTTCATTGCAATCTCATCGGCAGTCTTAAATCCCACTCCCGGCACATGGTCTGCCAGATGATACGGATTCTCCTCTATCGTGCGGTAGACATTACGTCCGTAATGCTGATAGATCTTTGCTGCCAGTGTTGTAGAAATGCCGAATTTCTGCAGATAGATCATTGCCTGCCGCATATCCTTCTTCTCTTCTACCTGTGAAGCGATCTCTCTTGCTTTCCGTTCACTGATTCCTTTGATCTCTGCCAGTCGTTCCGGCTCCTCTTCGATGATCCGGAAGGTATCTTCTTTGAATTTTTTCACTATCTTTCCCGCCAGTGAAGCTCCGACTCCTTTGATCGCACCGGAACCCAGATACCGTTCGATGGATACCAGATCTTCCGGCTCACATATCTCCGATTCCTCCACAGCAAACTGAAGGCCATACATCTTATGCGTTGTATAGCCTCCTTTCATTCTTAACAGTTCACCTTCTTCAATATAATGAAAACTTCCGACACAGGTCACTTCTCCATCTGAATTATTCAGATGGAATACCGTGTATCCGTTGTCTTCATTGCGGTAAACAATATGTTCTACGTATCCTTTTATTTCTTCCATTCGATTTCACTCACCCGGATTCTTATCTGAATCTAGATTCCTTTTCTGTCACCCATAAACTCTACGTATTCTCCGGTTCCGATGGCAACAACCTTCATCGGATCATCCGCCGTCATCGTGTTGATGCCTGTCTTTTCCTCGATCAGTTCTTCCATACCACGTAACATAGATCCGCCTCCGGTCAGCATAATTCCTCTGTCAAGGATATCTGCGGAAAGCTCCGGTGGTGTTCTCTCCAGCACGCTGATAACAGCTTCTACGATCTGTCCCGTTGTCTCCCGGAGTGCTTCTTCTGTCTCTGTCGAAGTTACCGTTACCGTCTTCGGAAGTCCTGTTACCAGGTTTCTTCCTCTGACTTCCAGCGTCTCATCTTCGATCATTGGATAGGTTGTACCGATCTTGATTTTAATATCTTCCGCTGTTCTTTCACCGATCAGAAGATTATGTTTTTTTCGCATATAGCGGACGATCGCCTCGTCGAAATCATCTCCGGCAATCTTTAAGGATGTATTTACAACCGTTCCGCCAAGTGAGATGACGGCAATATCGGATGTACCTCCGCCGATGTCAACGATCATATTGCCACACGGCTTTGAGATATCGATTCCCGCACCGATTGCTGCCGCAACCGGTTCTTCGATCAAATGTACCTCTCTTGCTCCTGCTGCATAAGTTGCTTCCTCCACTGCCTTGCGTTCCACTTCTGTAACCCCGCTTGGTACACAGATACTGATTCTCGGCTTCTTGAATGTACGCTTTCCAAGTGTTTTCTGCACGAAATATTTGATCATTTTTTCTGTTACTGTATAGTCTGATATCACGCCCTGTCTCAAAGGTCTGACTGCCACAATATTTCCCGGAGTTCTTCCAAGCATCAGTCTTGCTTCTTCTCCGATCGCCTTGATTGCATTCGTATCTCTGTCATACGCTACAACAGAAGGCTCTTTTAAAATAACACCCTTTCCTTTTACATACACCAGTACGCTGGCGGTTCCCAAATCAATTCCAAGATCTACTGACATTCCCAATTCTCCCTTCATCAAGCTGTCTATATTCCTATCTTTGGTGAGATATGATTATATCACATGCTATTTTTGAGCATGTTCCCATTATAATCAAAATCATTTAAAATAAAAAGACCCATTTTGCTTAAATCTTTATGAACCTTTTTACATAAATATTACAATATGACAAATCCGGACGATGCATTGAACAAAATGTCATATTTCTACCGTTCCAGCATTGGTTTTATATACTTTCCTGTATAGGATACCGGACTTTCCGCAACTTCTTCCGGTGTTCCCTCTGCGATCACGGTTCCGCCTTTGTCACCGCCTTCCGGCCCGATATCGATGATGTAATCTGCGGTCTTTATCACATCCAGATTGTGCTCGATCACAATGACTGTATTCCCATCTTCTGTCAATCTGCGGAGAATCTCTGTCAACTTATGCACATCGGCAAAATGCAGTCCCGTCGTCGGCTCGTCCAGAATATAGATTGTCTTTCCCGTACTTCTCTTACTCAGCTCTGTTGCCAGCTTGATACGCTGGGCTTCTCCGCCGGACAGAGTCGTAGACGGCTGTCCCAGGCGGATATAAGAAAGCCCGACATCGTTTAAGGTTTCGATCTTACGCCGGATCTTTGGCAATGCATCAAAGAAATGAACCGCTTCGTCAACAGTCATATCCAGTACATCTGCAATCGTCTTTCCTTTGTATTTGACATCCAGTGTATCACGATTGTAGCGTTTACCACCACAGACTTCGCAAGGAATATAAATATCAGGCAGGAAATTCATTTCGATCTTGTTGATACCGTCACCACCACAGGCTTCACATCGTCCGCCTTTGGCATTGAAGCTGAAACGTCCTTTTTTATAGCCGCGTGCTTTCGCATCCGGTGTGCTTGCAAAAAGATCACGGATCAGATCAAAAACACCGGTATAGGTTGCGGGATTTGAGCGTGGTGTCCGTCCGATCGGAGACTGATCGATCGCAATGACTTTATCAAGCTGTTCTAATCCTTGGATTTCTTTATGTTTTCCGGGGATACAGCGTGCACGGTTCAGGTTCTTTGCAAGACTCTTATATAAGATTTCATTGACTAAAGAGCTTTTACCCGAACCGGATACACCGGTAACACAGGTCATGACCCCAAGTGGAAATTCGACGTTGATATTTTTTAAATTGTTTTCCTGTGCGCCGATCACTTTGATCGAACCGCTCGGTTTCCTGCGTTTCTTCGGGATCGGAATCTTGATTCTGCCGCTCAGGTATGCGCCTGTGATCGAGTTTTCATTTTGCATGATCTCTTTGGCTGTACCGGTTGCAACGATCTCTCCGCCATGTACACCGGCTCCCGGACCGACATCAACAATATAGTCTGCAGCAAGCATCGTATCTTCATCGTGCTCT
>OLPQ01000056.1_pt1 | contig 98474 bp, 110 predicted proteins | sample 1672451 | NCBI WGS metagenome assembly OLPQ01 (sample SAMEA3136687, study PRJEB25190) | human gut metagenome | biome: human gut; feature: human-associated habitat; material: faeces | place: Austria | collected 2013
GCAGTCGGTGCGGTGATTGTGATCACAGGAACAACTTTCTCTTTTACCTGCAATCTCAGGCTTGCACCCAATGTGCTGTCTGTTGCATCTTTTGTGGTTACGTTTCCAGCATCATCGGTTGCTTTTACCGTTACCGGATAATAATGTCCGGATAATGTATAACTGGATTTTGACGGAGCTGTAATGGTTGCTTCGTACTTGCCTGTGCTGGTGTTTTTTGTAAGTGTATAAGTCTGGCCATTAATGACCGCCTGTACTGTTTTTACACTCATACTTTCGTCTCCTTTCGCATAATCGTGTGCATAATCATATGGATAATCCAGCCGATACGCTTTCTTTTCCAGCGTAACGCGGACTATATAACTTTTTCCTGTCTGGACCGGGTTCGGATCTAGTTCTGCTTTTGAAATTGTGATCAGCCTGCTTTCTGCCATAGTCCTCTCCTCCGGTTATTTTTTTGTATAATAAAAAGACAGCAGGTAAATCCTGCTGCCCTAGTCAATGTTTGCTACTTATTCTTTTATGAGTTTTGCAATTTCAGCAAATAACTCTGATAATTCTAAACAATCTTGTTTTGTAAGTTCATGAAAAAAATATTCATCACATTCTTCCACTAGCCAAAATTCATCGTTTTTATTCTGTATTGAAAAAACTCTTTCACTATTTATTTTCTCAAGTAAATTTTTATATTTTTCAAATTCGGGATAATCAGATACTTTTTTTACCATAAAAACTCCCTAAACCATATCATAATATTCTTTTACAATATTTAGTATTTCCAACAATGTAATTGCAATATTTTTTCCTTCCAATTCACTTTTATAATTTTTCCGTTGGTTTTCACTTTTTTCACTTATTTTCACTTGATCTAATGATATCCAGTTATAATGTGTTCCATAATCATATGCATAATCATAAGGATAACCAAACCTTTTCACTTTATGTGCATTTTCAAATGTTATATTATGCTTTAAACAATTATTTGCAAACCGCAATGCTGAAAATAATTGTTTATGCTCCTCTTTTATTTGGGCAATTGGAATACGATCAATGCAATCTGACATCCAATGTATTGCTGTTCCAACAACGAAATAAACATCTTCTGTATCTGCATTTTCTGCCCCTGCTTTAAATATAGCATTCACAGACTTTTCTGCACTATACAATAATAAATTCTTGTTCTCTATCATCTTATGTATCTCCCTGTCATATCAAAATAAACCTACTTTTATAATATTCCATTCCGAACTAATATGCAAACGAAAAAGACATCCGTTTCCGAATGCCTTTTAAGTAGGTTTATTCTCATAGGGGAGAAATCGAGCCGCCGGTTTCCGCCTTTGGCTCAAGTATTATTATAACTGTGCATTTTGTGAATTGTGTGAATCTTTCAAATACCGGTCAACTATTTTGCTTATACTGCTCCGATCCAGATGTACACTCTTTGCAACCTGCTCCTGCGTCACCGGCTTCCTGCCGTCTATGTACAGCTTCCGGAAGATGCGGTGTGCCAGACTGTCCGGTATTGCATCCACAAACTGCTCCACCTCTTTACACTCCTGCTCCAGAGCTTTCTTCCGCTTAAGATCACGGTCCTGCAATCGTTCGTATTTCTCCTGGTCAAACCCAACCACACATTGTGGCATCGGATAACCTTTGCTGTAATCAAATATTACATCATTCCCGATCATAGTATCTGACTTCCAGCGGTTCTGCAGAGCATAATCCAGTTCCAGTATCTCAGCTTTATTGCTCCGGTATGCTTTCAATCTTTCCTTTGTCATCTTCTCCAACGGCATCGCCTCCCTTATTCCTCTCCTGCAGCGTTGCCCTGCTGCCACTTTGCTGTATCTGCTGCCATATCAGATATGACAGGCTCCATTCTGGATTACCACCGACTGCTGCAAGGTAATCAAGTAATGTCTCCATCGTTCAACTCTTTGTACAACTGTTTAGTTGATCTATCAGTTGGTGTATCAGTTGAACTATCAGAAATCTCGCAATCGGTTTCATTTTCCTCGCTGTCCTCCGTCTTTTCATCCTCTACATCATCTGGTTTAACTTCTACAGCATCTGGATTCATTTCAGAGACATCGATCTCTTTCTGCTCTGCCGCCGGCATCACAACTGCTTCGTATGATCCTGTCTCCTCCACGGTTTTCATGAAGTCCTCACATTCAACGTAATTAAGACTTGATTCTTCGCCAATTCCTTGAGGGGTAATTCTTCCATAATTATCCTCGGCGATAAATACTCTGCCGTACGCACATGTGATAACATCTGCAAGAATTCTAAGCTTTAATCCATTTGTATGCTCGTAACATTTCCCTACTTCAAAAATCATTTTTCTGTTCCTCCTATCTAAACGGTGATACAATCCATACTGCTGCAATGCAAAGCCATATTAATACTGCAAAAACTTTTCTCGTATGTTCTTCAAAATCTATCTTTGCTCCCCAGCTGAAACACATAACCAGTCAAGCTATTACTTGTACTATCCATGCCGCATTTACCTGTATCATTTCACATCGCTCCTTTCCAGTGGTTCCGGCAATTATGCACATTCGTCTAACGCGAAATGTATTTTACCAGTTTATTGTATTCGTCCATCTTATCTGTCGGTACAAGTCCAATTTCTTCCGCTTCTGTATACACAACTGTATATTTTTCCACAATTAAATTGCAAACTTCGATTTCTGTCATTACAGCAATCTTTTCGGCTGTGGCCAACTTGTCATCCAGTGCCAGCCGCCGGATGTTTCTTACCATTCCTGTATAGTTTAATTTATCGCTTAATTCCCTGCCTGTCATTTTCCCTCTGTCACCTCTTCTATCGCATAATTCCAAAGCCATTTAAAAGCGTTTAGAATCGTGTCTTTAGTAATGCCATTATGCGTTGGCATTTCAATTACCTCACGTATTGCCAGTAATTTTTCTTCGTCTGTATACCTCTCAGATTCAATCTGTTCAAATACTGCACATGCTTTTCCTACATTCATTTCACATCGTTCCAATCTAATTTTTGCCCGCACCACTTGCAATATGGCATGTCCCAAGTCTTTAAAAGTTTTATAGTTTCAATATTTCCAAATAGCCCTTTGCAATAAGGGCAAGATGCCTGGCCATTCCATTCCTCTATTTTTCTTTCTGTATCTCGTGAATCCCCATCCACAAACCGCCGTATCTCTTTCACTTCCCGCTGTAGCTGTTCATCAGTCTTTTTCATGCCTTACCATCCCCATTCTGCCAACGATGCCTGTATTCTTCAGATAATCGTAATATACCTGCGCACGCTCCTCGTTGACGTTAAACTCTTTTCTGATTCTTCCAATAGTTACTCTCTTCTGGCTCTTCGCCCAGTTCTCTAATTTTACAGATTTGATAATCATCATTTGCTCCTCCACTTCTCTATCATGTCCAGATGCCCTTTTTCTGCTTCTGGAACAGTTGCATATCGTCTGGCATCCAGATCGCTCCAGCTTTGCACCTCTCCATCTTCTGTACATCTAAATACCATTGTTTCTAAACCGTGATCTGCTGTGTCGCAAGTATCTATCAACACATATCCTTTTGATGTTTCTACTATTGTTCTCATTTCTGCTCCTCTCTCCTGTATACTTCCGGCAATGGCATCCATGCATTAACAAATATTCCAACTGATGCATAGCTTGTATCATCATTTCCCGGATAAAATGCTCCGGATCCATCACTGTCTGTTTCATATCTTCCGATATCCGGAAGTGTAAAATTTTCAAACGATACCAGCACATATTCTCCCGGATCTGGAAGTCTGTCATTGATATCTATCCATCCCTTGATACTGTCGCATTGCTTCATTTATTTTCACTCGCCTTCCTCTATCATGTAGATTCTGCTTGCAGATACTTCATAAGCTACCCTGGTCTCCTGCTGCTCTTCATCCAGTTTTTTTACATATTCCCGGCTCTGGATTCTTCCGGTCAGTTCAATCCTGCTGCCAACTGCCAGATTTTTGGCATACCGTGCATTGCCAGCCCAGCAGATGCAAGGGATATAGTCACTTTTTCCACCTGGTCTGTTCACTGCCACTAGAAGATCTGTGATCTGGCGTCCACTCGGTGTTTCCCGGTAAACCGGCTGTCTGCAGATAAATCCATGCAAGAAAATATAATTATCATCTTCCTGCGCAGCATCACTGATCTGTTCTGCAAAAAGAAAAAGTATTAATTTTCGCTTTTCTCCAGCCGGCATGTTTACGGAGCAAAAGCTTCCTTCTACCGAAATATTTGCTCCGTAATAGATTTTGTTTTCATCCACCATTCCTTTTCGGAAAATTACTGGGATTTCATCTGCGTATCCGCTTTTGCGGTTTGTCGCTAGGATTGTTCTGTAAAATAATGCTCCTGCAGTTTCATGATCATACTGTGGTTCTGTGATTACTGTTCCTGTTATTTTAGCCATATTGTTTTTATGCATTGCTCTTTTCTCCTTATCCTGCCTGTTTTTCTTCTTTTAACTGAGCTGTCTCCCAACTGTTCAGCTGTTCTCTTGCCATCCGGTAACATGCTGCATCTGATTCACTCTCTGTTTTTATGATCAGTTTCTGCTGCCGGCCTGTCTTTTTGTATATCTTTATCCAGCCATCTTCCCATATACTGAAATGTGCATACATCTGCAGATTGTATCTTCTCTGTAATGGCAGATAGACATTGTAAAATTCTCTTACTTCTTTTCCGTAGTCTTCCTCCATGCTAGCCCCCCTGTTATTCCTCCGGCAATTCATATAAATCTGATCTGCCTTCTGCTACTTCCCATTCCTGTTCCGTCAATGTAAAACCATATTGTTCCATAAACTGGCATACATGCAAAAGTTTCCCGCCTTTTTCTTCGTTGTACTGTCCTCTCCAGTCTGCAGTCTCTAAGTAGGAATCTGTTCCATGCCATAGAAAAATCAGCATCTGTTTTTGTGTACTCAATTTTTCGAAGTATTCTGTTACCGCTTTTCTTTCTTCCTCAGTGCATTCATACTGTGTTTTTCCATAGTAAAAATCATATATTGTGGATTTATATACACAGACGCCTAGCTCGAACATAAGATTCCAGATTGTTTCCAAAATAACTGAATCATCTTTCAAACAGATTTTTTCATCTGTAATATCCCGCACAAAATCTTTCATGCGCTTATATAATGCCTTATTAATGCCTTTGATTTCTTTTCTATTACGATCCCTCTCTTTCGTTTTTCGCTCCTGTTCGGTTTCCTTCTTCTGCGGTACTTTTTTCAGGACATATATGCTGCTATACATCCGCAGGTAATATAAATTTTCCTCATTCTGTGGCAGTTTTAATTTTTGTGGGAGTTCATCATCAAGACCATACGCCCGCACTTTTTCCCATTTTCCGGAATAGTACTCGTTTTCAGCTTTCTTTGGTGCTCTCTGTACCCCTCTGGTTTCCAGCATTGCTATTAATTTCTTCTCACTTTTATTTCGATTTGTAGTTCTAACCGACTCACTGGCTCTCCAGATCAGCTGACTTGAATTGCTGGACTCTTTTAAAATCTTGTCTCTTTCCCGGACATCTTCTACCTGCTCCAATGCATATAGATCTTTTATCGATAACTGGAAGCTTCCGTCTTCCTGTTTTTCTTTGAGGATACTCTGATCCAGTTTGGCAATCTGCAGTCTGTGCCGGACCGTTGTCCTGGAAAACCCGGTTCTTTCAGCTATCTGAGCTTCCGTATCGCCAAGATCAAGCATCATCTGAAAGCCCTGGGCCTGCTCCATGATAGACAGGTCATTTCTCTGCATATTTTCTTCCAGCATGATTCCGACCTGCTCTCTATGGGTTAATCCTTTTGCAATCTTACATGGAAATTCTGTAAGTCCTGCTGCCTTGCCCGCTGCAAATCGTCTGTGACCGATCAGCAGCGTGTACCCTTCCGGGGAAAATTTAGAATCTACTTTCTGCAAGTTCTCTTCTGTTGGATTTTCCAGATACTCATTGATTGTCTGATTATATTCTTCAAATTCCATCCAGTGTCCCAGAATTACCGTAAGGTTCTGTAGCACGCCCTGCTTTTTAATTGATTCTGTTAACTCCGATATATCTCCAAGGTCTTTTCTCGGATTATCCGGATGTGAATAGATCTGATCCGCTGATATTAAAGTCATTTCCATGTTGCATACCTCCTGTTTAATTCGCTCCACTCTTCGTAAATCGTTCTTCCGTATTTTCTGATAAATGCATCCGTATCACTTTCCATTTCAATCCTTTCCAGCATAAGCTTCGGCTGAATTGGCAATCCCTGTGTGGCTGCTGCCTTTATGACACTGGCATCCAGCATCAATAGTTCCTGTAATTCTCTTATATCGATTCCACTGAGCAGTTCCTTTCCGTTTATCGATAGGTTGTATCTGATCATCGTTGTATTATCTCTCCTTTGTTTAAACTGGCGGCTCTCCCAGATCTATATCCAGGAACTGTATCCTACCCTCTTTGTGTTCTGTTTTCTCCTGTTTCCATTTGCCAGTTGGTTTTTCACACATCCAATCCCGGCCGAACTCCTGCATGTACTTTTCGTGGGAATATTTCTGTTCGAATACCTGCTGCCCGATCTGGCACAGAAAGATTCGGACGTCCCGGTTGGAATGAACTGCATCTGGACCATATTCATGATGTGGTACGCACAAATATACCCAGAGACCGAAATGTTCTGATTTCTTCCGGTTCGCTATACCGAACATGATGTGATGCTTATGCAATCCGGCAGATGGTAGCTCATCATAATAGCCTTGTTGATCAGCCAGGTATCTGCAGATATAGCATTCTTTTTGTGTTTGTATGATACTCTTACTCATCAGCTAAACGGCAGCTCCTCTTCCAGCCCGTCCGGGATTTCCATGAAGCCATCCTCCCTGGCCATCGGTGCCGGATTCTGCTGTGTGGTCTGTCCTGCTGCCTTGCTTTCGGCAAATTCCTGCTCTTCCACCACTACATCCGTGGTATATACCTTCTGTCCATCACGGTTGGTATAACTTCCAGTCTGGATACGTCCTGCGAGGGCAATCTTTGTTCCTTTGTGCAGATATTTTTCTGCAAATTCTGCCTGACGGCCAAATGCCACACAGCTGATAAAATCTGCAGTCTGGCTGTCACCATCACGGCGAAATCTACGGTCTACCGCCAGTGAATAACGTGCAATACAGGTCTGCTCCTGCGCAGAGTTCGGCTGTGTGTACCGGATATCCGGATCTCTGGTCAGCCTCCCCATCAAAATGACTTTATTCATGTTTCTTTTTCTCCTTTCAAATGCTCGCAAACGTTGATTTTTATCTTACGGACAGGTTTTTACTGTCCTTTGAGTTCTTTGTATTGCCCTATTTCAAGATCTGCCTTTTTCATTTCATTTTGCATCCAGGCAGTATACGGACTTTTACATGTATATTTCACCTGCAGGTTATGAATTTTCGTCTGCTGCTCAATCTGCTCCCACAGGTCTCGATTTTTGATCTCTTTTCCATCAGACCTTGTCCATCCATCCGTTTTCCATTCCTGCAGCCATCCAAGCATAAGGGCAGACTCCAGATAACGCAGATCTGTATGAATCATTACGCAGCATCCTGGCTTAAGATTCCCCAATGCCCGGATCACCGCCGACAGTACCAGACGTTTTCCGGAAGCTTCCACACATCCGATCTCTGACCTGGTGTAAGTATTACCTGCAGGCGAGACATATTCCAGTACATAACAAAAGCTGGCTTTCCCGGGTTTGATTCGTTTGCTGGATACCTCTATGTACAGTGACACTTCCATCATTCTCGTTTCACCTCTTTTATCCTTTGTTCTGTATAGCGTAGATACGACATCCCAGTGTATTTATTTGTTCCGGAAATGATAGAATCTTTTACGATATAGAATCCCGGTGTTGGTTTTGGTCCATCTTCCAGAATCTTCCTCATTGTCCAGCGGAAATATGTCTTTCTCTCCGGTTTTGGTCTGATGAGATTTCTGGACGTGTGGTATGGTTTGGTCTTTTCCGCATCTTCGTGATCCTGCTGTTCTTCCGGAACCGGTTTTGCAATGTACTCAGCCAGATCTTTATATCCGCCAGCTTCCCTGATCGGAGTGAAATGGGTGAATCCAAACGTCCAACAATCTGTGATCAGCATATCCGTTCCTTTCGAACACTTTGTTCGGTTCACCAGAATATGCACATGGATACCTCCTCGTTTTCCAATCTCTATCCGGTAGATATACTTCAATATCTCGTCATGCTTTTTGTATCGATACCGAAGCCGCTGCAGAAATAGTGCCATGTCCTTCATGACCTCTTCGTATGATTTTCTGGTTCCCTTTGGATACTTCAATGTCACCCACAGGTCTGATGGATAGAAATTGGCTTTGATCAGCCGGCGGATCCGGTTCTCTTTATTGATTTGATTCTGTTTCGCCATCTGCTCCGGAGTTGCTTTTTTCCTCTTTGCTCTCTTCTCACCCTTTGCCCCATACTTCCCGGCAAATTTATATTCAGTTTCTATCGAATTTGAAAATATCCATCTGTCCCGGTTATACATGTCAATTCCTCTAACGTTAATATACTTATACTGGTACGAACGCCGGTCTTAACCGGTTTGTCCCGAAAAAAGGTTTTTTAATGTCCGGACAGGATTTTCCTGGCCGGACTATAGGATTCCACCGTCCTGCAGTCGGACGTTTGCGTGTATTTATAATCAAATTTAAAAGGTATGTACTGCAGCTAACGTATCAAAAATCATTTGAGAGGTTCCAATAATTTTAAACGTCCGACTGCAGGACGGTGGATCTATATTATTCTTTTGGGATCATGACTCCCGTAAAAATTTCTTCTAAGGCATCTGCTTTTTCTGCATACTCATTATCTTTCTGGCGCAGCCTTTTTGCTATCGTCTCCATTATGGCAATAATAAATGGTGTATCTTTCATCGATTTTCCATTTATTACTGTTGAAAATTCGTCTGCGTAGCTGTTCATTTTATTTGATGCCCATTTCATGGTTTCGCTGGCATCTTTCAGCTGTGCCTCCATATATGCTTCTATGAATCTTTTTTTGTAATCCATTTACTTTTTCTCCCTTTTCTTTGCGTTATACAGGTAATTACTTACCTGCTTTTCTGTCAGCTTCATTTCTTCTGCAATCTGTTTGTATGTCCATCCTGCGTTTCTTAGTGCTACCATCTTGCCGATGTCAACTGTACCGCTTTTTGTTTTCTTTCTAGTTGTTTTTTGGGGCTTCAGGGGGGCAGCTCCTCGGTTTGTTTCTCCTCAGGAATGTCCTCTTCCCATTCTGGAAGTCCTTCGAAAATTTCCTTTTCTCCCGGATCCGGTGTTTTCCGCTCCGGAACCACTCCGGCACTTGCATGCACCGCCTTCCAACTTCGCAATTTATCTGCACATTTTTTGCACAGATCTAACCTATATGTTTCTCCAATTACCGGAGCATCCTCTTCCCGACCGACACGTTCCAGCGTCACCGCAAACGGATTTCCGGTGATTTCTACACCGCAATGATCACAGATGATTTTCCACTCTCTCATTTCGCCACCTCCACGAAAAACTCAAGCTGCATGATTTTAATGCCTTTATAAGTAATCCACTTCTGGTACGTGTTATCGCTGTAAATATCAATATGTAGCACTGCTTTCATTGCATGCGCGATATTTTCAATTCCTGAATACACTTGGATTGTGCGATCAGACTGACTCTCAGTTAATGAAATAACTCCTCTTGGTGTATGTTTCAATGCATTATTTTCTGCTCTTCTTACGGCAACCACTGATTCACACCAGTCCCTGATTGCTTTCAATTCTTCTTTTTTCATTTGCTTTTTCATCTCCTGTCTGCTATACTCCAGACATAGGTTTTATACCTATGTCATTGGTTTAGAGCGTGTGATTGTCGAAGGTTCCACGCTCTTTTATTTTGTTCAGAATTATTCCTGCACCGGCAATCACCAGTCCAACAGCTGTGATCTTCACCGCCAGAACAAATCCGGCTTGTCCCTCACTAGACAGCCCCATCATTCCGATGGAGGCTATTCCAAGACCTGCGGCGCATAGTCCGAATGCAATCTTATTTTTCATCTTCTGTATCCTCCAGATTAATTTCTTCTACTACCGAGATCATCATTAATCCAAGCACCGCAACGCCTCCGGCCAACATCACCAGAATTGCATTTATTACCGTGTGTGGTCTGCCAAAATACAGAAACACAAACACGGCTGCTGCCACTATCGATATGATGATTCCGGCAATTTTCATTTTGTTCATGGTTTTATCCTTCCTTTGCTTCTGGCATATTCTCCTGCTCAGCTTTCTCTTTCTTCACACGCTCTGCATGTTTCAGAAAGCGTTCCGCCGCCTTCATCAGTGCGTTTTTTCGCTTCGCTCTCTCCTCTTCTGGAAGATCTGGGAAATGCACTCTGACTTTGCATCCATCAATGTTAAATGTCTCTACCTTTGAATATGTCATGCTCTCACCTTCCTCTCTTAGAAGATATGTACTTGTGGGTTGTCTGGTTACTCGACTACTGGTATAATTGTTTCATCAAATGATGAAAGGAATAACTTATTATGCTTGATAGTTTTACTTGTCCATTTTGTAATCATACGATGCCTGTTATCGATTCAACATACTGGTCCACTGATGCAGATTTTCGAAAATTCAACGGTATGTCTTATCAAGATGATGATACTTACAATTTAAAAATTCGCATGTACAAATGTCCTAATTGTGAAGCAATCACAAGTTTTGCTGATTATTTAGGATCAAAAATGCCCCAAAAAACAATTCCTCTTTACCCTTTATCTACCGCAAAACAATTTCCTGATTACATACCACAAACGATTCGTACAGATTATGAAGAGGCTTGCGCCATTGTTTCATTAAGTCCTAAAGCCTCCGCAACATTGTCTCGCCGTTGTCTTCAAGGAATGATTCGTGACTTCTTTCAGATAGCAAAAAATAGCCTATATGAAGAAATCAACGCTATAAAAACTCAAATACCAACAGATCAATGGGCTGTATTAGATGGAATACGTCGCATTGGAAACATCGGCGCTCATATGGAAAAAGATATAAACTTAATTATCGATATTGATCCAGATGAAGCGCAAAAACTTATAAAACTTATTGAATTACTAATTCAACAATGGTACATTGAACGTCATAACCAACAGCAGTTATATGCTGATATCATTGGTATTGATCAGACAAAACAGAATGCTCGAAAGAAAACTGAGTAGGAAACTACTCTTTTTCTTTTGCACACGGATCATATTCCGCCAGTAAATTCCCATCAAAATCCCAATACTGTGTAACTACTCTGCAATTATCTTCTTTTGTTCCACTCCCTCTTAGGGACTGGGTTTCAATTACTTTGATTACTTTTGCCGAATCAGTTCCTCTCGGTCTTGCCATCGCTACTCACTCCCTTCTTGCTCTGCTGGATCATCTTCTGTTGCGAATAATCCTACGCATCCCACAGAACACTGATCAGATACGCATTCAACGACATTCCTCTCTTTTTGGCTTCCTGCTTTAATTTTTCATAAAGCTTTTCCGGAAGCCGGATTGTTGTCTGTACCATCTCATCACCTCTCTTTCGATATCAAAATGATAGCAAAACCATAGAGGTTTTCTGATGAGCGTCAGCTCAGAGGTTTGTCAATAGACTTTGACATTTATTTTATTCTACTTTTAGTAGAGTAACAAGGCAAAAAAATATTGTTTTGTGGAATTCTATAAATCCTAGAAAGCATTTCCATTTCTGGAATACCCGGAACTATTTTTCCTTTTTCCCAATTTACAATTGTCGTTTTAGATACATGCATTCTTTTTGCCACTTCCTCTTGCGTCATGCCCGCATTCACTCTAGCCGCCGCAAGAGAAATTTGTAATGTTTCCAATTTCTCACCTCTTTCTATCCCCCGTATAGCCGATAGGACAGCTATAGACTACTTATTTTTCTTTACCAGATTTGCCAACAATACAACCATCACAATATCCAATGTAATCTGAATAATATCCATTGTTATTCCAAACATAGTTTTCACCGCCTTTCGACTTATTTCAAATATATCTTGACAATGAACCATATAAAAGGTATTTTTTTCTAAGAGGGAGATCTCTCTCCCTCCACCATACTCAGTTTGCCAGTTTATTGATTAAATCAACGATTTGACCAATTAGACTGATTATGGCTGTGACAAGTGCGATAGTTGCGATATCGTGCTTGTCTTTTTTATTGCCTTTCTTTTGGCTCATTGTTTTCACCTCCCTGTCATTTGATGATATAAGTATAACTCTACTTTTTGTAGATGTCAATACTTTTTGTAAACTTATTTGAATTTTCGTATTGATTTTTTCTACTTTTTGTAATATAGTAAACTTACAAATACAAAAGGAGGGTTTCTATAATGAGTGATGATAAATACAAACAAATATTTTCACAAAATCTCCGATATTATATGTCTATAAATAACAAGGAACAAATTGATCTCATAAATGATTTAGGATTCAATAAATCTGCTGTATCTACATGGTGTAATGGGACAAGACTTCCACGCATGGATAAAGTAAACATGTTGGCAGAATATTTTAATATTAATAGATCCGATTTGATAGAAGATCGTCAAACAGTACCTGATACAACTGTCAAAAGTTTCCAATGCGATACTGATGATGAAGCAAACTTAATTCTCTCCTATCGCAAATTAAACGATAAGAACAAGCAGAAATGCACTGCATATACCAATACACTTCTTACCACACAAAAAATGGAAGATGAACTTGTTTTAAATGCCGCACATGACAATGGTGCAACCCCAGATCAGAAACGGCATGCTGATGATATTATGAAAAACCCTGACGAATGGGAGTGATCATGTGACTTACGAAGAACTTCTAATAAAATCAGAACATGATAATTTAATTGTAAAAGAAAAAGATATCCCCGGTTATGGTGGACGGATTTACAAAAATCGTATTGCAATCCATAAAGGATTAAAAACGCAAACTGAAAAAGCCTGTATACTTGCAGAGGAACGCGGACACCACTTCACAACATCCGGTGATATTATAGATCAGACAGATATCCAAAACCGAAAGCAAGAGTTTCGTGCCAGAATGTGGGCATACAATGAAATGGTTGGATTAATGGGAATAATAGATGCTTACAAAAATGGTTGCCGGAACAGCTATGAAGTAGCTGAATATCTGGAAGTAACAGAAGTATTTCTGAATGATGCACTGAACGCATACAGGGATAAATATGGAGTGTACACCACGGTAGACAACTATATAATCTATTTTATCCCAGGTTTGACTGTATTTAAAAAAGAATAAAAAATTTTACACTGTTATTACTACCAATTACAATTTATGGTAAATATATTTTACAAAAGTAGAAAGGATTTTATTATGGGATTTGGAGATATTTTCAAAATCAAACAATTTAAATCAGAAATTGAACGCCTCACTGCTGAAAACCAGGCATTATTTAGCGATAATTCGTCTATGCATCAGAAAATGAGTGAATTAGGTATATACGATTATCTCAAAATAAAAGAAATGATTTCTTCCCTTGAAAAAGAATACGCTCAAAAAGAAGAAGATTTAAAAAATAACTATGAAAAACAACTGGAAAATTCTCATAAACGTATAAAAAAAGAATTACATGATTTAGAGCAGGAAGTTTCTAAAAAATCGATCAAATGCGATGAAATTACTGCTATCCTTACTTCTTTATCTGCTCAAGAAGAAAAATTGTCAAAAAATATAAAAACTCAGACAAATAAGTTGAACAAAATCAAAGAGCTGGTAAAGGCCATCAATTATACTTTTGATAATTATTTAAATTATGAGCCATCGGCCGCTGCTCTCCGTTTTCCGGAAAATAAATTATCAGATATTGAAGAAATCAGCCCATCTGTAATTTTGAAACTTCACTGCATGGATGTAAAAGATCTGCGCAAAGCTTACCGCCAGAACGATAAACAGATTGATTCTGTATTGCAGAAATATTCAGCTCGTTATACCACAAAAGCAAATCAGGCTATTTACAAACTCATGGTGCTTGCATTAAGATCAGAGCTTCAAAATATTTTATACAATTTAAAATATGAAAAACTAGATACATCCATTGAGGACGTGAAAAAAGTTACCCAGAAATTCTTATTGGTCGCTGGTGAGGGAAATCAGAGTATTGCCGGTACACTCACAAAATTTATCGGAGAAATCGAATATCTCTTTATCAACGCAGTAAAAATTGAATACAATTACTACGTTAAGAAGGAACAGGCTCGTCAGGAACAGATGGCTATTAGAGAACAAATGCGTCAGGAAGCACAGGAACGTAAGGCTCTTGAAGAGGAACGTAAGAAAGTTGAAAAAGAAGAATCCAAATATCATACTGAAATTGAAAAATTAAAAGAACAGCTGACACAGGCTAAAGAGAATGAACTGGAACAGTTAAATGCACGTATTTTGGAATTACAGTCACAACTTGCAGATGTTATCGTCAAAAAAGAAGAAATTTCCAATCTTGCCAACGGAAAAGCCGGCAATGTATACGTTATCAGTAATCTTGGTTCCTTTGGTGAAAATGTATTCAAAATCGGTATGACGCGCCGCCTTAATCCGCAGGATCGTGTAAATGAGTTGGGTGATGCTTCTGTTCCATTCAAATTTGATGTACATAGCTTTATCTTTTCAGATGATGCTGTTGGTTTGGAAAAGAAATTACATACTATCCTTAATGACAAACGTGTAAATAAAGTAAATATGAGAAAAGAATTTTTCTATACAACCATCGATGAGCTTGAACAGCTGGTAACAGATATCGAGCCAACTGCAGAGTTCAACAAAACTATGTTAGCAGAAGAATTCAGGCAGTCTCTATCATCAGACGAAAACTATTCCAACGATTATCTTTTATCTGATGAAGAATCCGATGAGGACGACGATTAAAATTCACACTCCCCTGCTCCCTGTGAGTGGGGGGAACCAATAAAAACTGAATAATATATTTACCAGGGGAGCTGGGAAGGTATGCAGTCATCCGTTCTAATCCTGTTAGAGAGGGTGACGCTTATGTCTACATATGAAGAATTCATGGTGATTTTAACCGTGGCCATGCTCATTGTGGCAATTCTGAATTATAAGAAATAAGCAAGCTACCTTGTCTCTTGGCCGGAGTAGGTAGCTTGCTTGAATAGTAACTATTAACTTTGCACCGGAGCGGATAGGCTTCATCTATCTCCCGGCTTTCCTGTTAAGTATATTATAGCAAATATGCTTTAAATGTCAATTTAAAAACCGGCTCCTGCTACCAACAGGAACCGGCAAGGAATTAATAAAAATGGTCATAGCTCTGTAAATGACCATTTTCCCGAGATTGGAAAAATGGTTAATGCCAAGTGCAGTATGAAGCAAAACCATCTCGGTGAACATACCGAAATGGTTTATGTGAGCAATATGTAAGAAACTCTTACAAATTCGATAAAATGTTTAGCACAGAAAGGATGTACAATGAATGAAGATAAACTATTCTTGACTTACAACCAGCAGATGAAAAAATTAAGAAACGACAAACACATCGAATGTAATGGTTCCAATCACAAAAAGATTTTGGTGCGTGCTGGATATTTTAATATTGTAAATGGCTATAAAACTCCTTTTGTTAGTGGTCAAGATGCTTCTGGCAATCATATTTATATATCTGGAACAACAATTAGCCAACTTCAAGCGGTAAAACAATTCGATGATCAACTAAGATCTTTTTTACTGAAATATATTACACAGGTTGAAGAAGAAACTCGTACATTAGCTGGATATAAATTTGATGAATGTAATGATAATGGAAAAATTCCTTGGTATGACACCAACGCATATTCACCAAACAAGTCTTTACAAGATAAAATGTCAGTTATATCCAAAGCGTACAATGAACTTAGCCGAAGTCAACTTGATTATGTTAAGTTTTACATGGATAACCATAAACAAATTCCTACATGGATCATGATCAAAGTTGTAAATTTTTCAACATTCATAGATATTATACATTGTAGTAAAATTGACATTTCACATTCTCTCTGTCAGCTTTACGGACTAGAAGATGAGCAAGGACGAGCAAATGTAAAACTTCTCATTGGCAGTTTACATTGGATGAGAAAGATACGAAATGCCTGTGCTCATAATGAACGTGTATATTGTTTAACCAGAAAAACAGAAAACAGGAAAAAATCCGGAAGAATCTTAGAAAAATACTACACTCAGTTGAGTCCTGGATATTCAAGGAATCTGGATCAAAGATTGTTTGATTTAATAGTTTATTTCAAATACTATCTGCCTAAAAATGAATATAAACAATTTATGTCAGAATTAAAAAGTATGTTAGATAGTCTTCAGTCAAAGATTCACCCTCATGCATTTGAATATGTCCATGCTCAGATGGGAATTCGTAACCTTACAGATTTGGATACACTTATCAACCTTCCAAAGGATGATATTGAGTACAATAAGTTTGATAAATAGTTGCCCTGTTATACGTATTTATATTTATACGTATCTATTTGCACTCATTTTTAACTTTTTAATACAAAATAATGTGCTAATTATTAGTCAAAATGGTGAAAAAAATATGTTCTAATTGTTGTAATATTTTACGTGTTGTAGTAGTATACTTGTACGGAGAGAACCGTATTGATTACGGTTGAAAGGCACTCATGCAAGTATATTGTATGGGTGTCTTTTACTATACAAATATAAAAAAAACCGCCCCTGCTGGAACAGGGACGGCATCGTAACTCGGATTTTCGCTATATTGCGATAGCCTACTATACGATAATATCATACATCTGAAGATGTACAACTAGCTGCAAAAATATTGTATCATCTTCGGAACAGCTTCGCAAGCGGAACACTCGTTCCCCGCTGGCTGTTATTTTTATACCCATTTTTACATATTTTTACTTAGGAGGATGATGACATGCAGGAAACAAACATCTCTATCAATGAAATTATCATGTATCTGCGCAAATCCCGATCAGATGATCCGTATATGACTGTGGAAGAAGTCCTGGCTCGGCATGAGCGGCAGCTCCAGGAATATGCTCTCTCCTCTTTCGGATCCATCATTCCGGAAGAACGGATTTTTCGGGAAGTCGTTTCCGGAGAAACCATTGCAGATCGTCCGGTTATGCAAAGCGTCATGAAATACCTTGAGAGTGGTCAGATCAAAGGTGTACTGGTCATTGAACCACAACGTCTCTCCCGTGGTGATCTGGAGGACTGCGGACGCATTATCAATGCATTTCGGTACACAAATACTCTGGTCCTTACTCCACCGAAAACTTATGACCTCTCTGACGAGTACGACCGAAAGTTTTTTGAAATGGAACTGACCAGGGGAAATGATTATCTGGAATATACCAAGAAGATTCTGAACCGCGGGCGGCTGGCATCCGTCAAGCAGGGAAACTACATCGGGAGCATCGCTCCTTACGGATATCGCAAGATTAAAACCGGCAGTGGAAAAGATACCGCACACACGCTTGAAATCGTTCCTGAGCAGGCTGACGCTGTCAGAATGATGGCGCAACTCTACCTTGCAGGAAATGGATTCACACGGATAGCTGTGCATCTGGATTCTCTTGGAATCAAGCCATTAAAATCTGATCACTGGTCTCCTGCTGCCATCAGTGATATTTTATCCAATCCGGTTTATATTGGGATGATACGCTGGAATCATTTTAAAACAATCAAAACAATGCAAAATGGCCAGATTGTAAAATCCCGTCCTACCAACCGCGGAACAGATTACATCCTTGTGCCAGGCAAACATCCTGCCATTCTCGATCAGGGAACCTTTGACGCTATTGCACAGCGCCGTGGAAAATCTCCAAAGATAAAACGTGGTCATGAACTGCGAAACCCGTTCGCCGGGCTGGTCTTTTGTGGAACTGCCGGATGCGGGCGCTCCATGACATTCAAACAGTTTACAAACTACCGGAGCAAAGTTCCCCGCCGGTCAGAAAGCATGATCTGTCCAAATCAACGTATCTGCCATACCAAATCGGTACAATATAGTGCTTTTGTGGAACGTGTAAAAGAAATATTATCAAAGACGGTGGATGATTTTGAAATTAAATTACAGAATGATGATGGAAATATTGTCCGGATCCATGAGAATATCATCCGGAATCTGGAACAGGATCTGGTGAAATTAAAGGATAAGGATCTGCGTCAGAAAGATGCTTACGAAGATGGGATTTATACCAAAGAAGAATATGCTTCCAGAAATGCCAAGCTGCAGGAACAGATCTGCGAAGTGCAGCTTTCCATCCAGCGGGCAAAAGATACCATGCCACCGGAAGTTGATTACCAGGAACGGGTTTCCCGATTTTCTGACTGCCTGTCTAAATTTGAAGATACGGATATTTCAGCATCGGAAATGAACTTACTCCTCAAATCCTGCATTGAAAAAATCATATATCACAATTCCAGTGAATCCAAGCCTGGTATCGGACGATTCGTTGCCAATCCCTTTGAACTGGATATCTACCTGCGCCTGTGATCTTTGGGCGCAGGCATTATTTTACTGTATCAAGGCTTTTTCTGCCAGTAATCTCCTGTTTTCACGCAAAAATAATCACTTCCATCATGTATGAGCGAATGAACTGGCTCATATGGAAATGATCTGCGCTATGGTGCGACAGCTGACACAGGATCTGACACCGGAAGAAATTCAGAAAAGTGGGTTTGATACCTACTATATAGATCACACGCTCGGTCTTTGGCCGGCAGCTGCCAGCGGCATTCCACATAATGCCTGTGAATACCAGTCAAAAGGCGATCCGATTACAGATCTTTTCGAAAATATGGCTGCTGAACAGAAAGCACGGACAACTTACGACAATATTCTTCGTCTGGTCAAAGATCCGGAGGTGTGTGACCCAATCCGCTTTCTGCGGGAACGTGAAGTCGTACACTTCCAGCGTTTTGGCGAAGGTCTCCGCCTTGTGACAGACCGGTTAAATTCCAAAAACTTCTATGCGTTCAATCCGGCTTTTGATGCAAAATCATCCTGTTAAAACAATACAGCAAAACAGACATTTGCAATCTGTTTTTGCTACTTGCACATGAGACCTGGCGCATGATTCTGCGCACCATAAGCTGACAGATTCTTTTCTAAATCACCTGCGCCTGTTATTTTTCAAGGCGCAGGTAATCTTTATTACGTAGCAAAAAAATACTGCAAGCAACATTTGTTACCTGCAGTATTTTTCGGGTTGGGCTGTTTTTATAAAAAACAGAGCAGTTCGTAGGGGAATCGAACCCCTGTTTTCGCCGTGAGAGGGCGACGTCTTAGCCTCTTGACCAACGAACCATATGATATAGAACAGAATTTTTAAAAGAGAAGGAAGTCTGTGAAACCTTCAACAGTTCGTAGGGGAATCGAACCCCTGTTTTCGCCGTGAGAGGGCGACGTCTTAACCGCTTGACCAACGAACCACAACAATCGGTATTATACAGAAACTAGCGTTTGCTGTCAACACTTTTTTTGCAATTTTCTCGTTTTTTTATATAATTCCATCAAATATATACAATTATACAAATACATATCAATTCATTCTATTTCCGGCTGTAAAATCATGCAACATGATTCCACAACCAGAAAGCAAATGATATTTTTTATCAGACAATTAATTTCTGAATAAAAATTAAGCTAATTTAGCTTTTGCAGCTTCTACTAATGCAGCAAATCCTTCTGCATCGTTTACAGCCATCTCAGCCAGCATTTTTCTGTTGATCTCGATATCAGCCAGTTTTAAGCCGTACATGAATTTGCTGTAAGATAAACCGTTCAGTCTGGCTGCAGCATTGATACGAGCGATCCAGAGCTGTCTGAACTGTCTCTTTTTCTGTTTTCTTCCTGCATAAGCACTTGTAAGAGCACGCATTACAGACTGTTTTGCGATTCTGTACTGTTTGGATCTTGCTCCTCTGTAACCTTTAGCCAGTTTTAATGTTCTATTATGTCTTTTTTTTGCGTTTAATCCGCCTTTTACTCTTGCCATTTACGTCATCCTCCTAATCTTCTATCTTACAGATACGGTAAGATTTTTTTCATGTTCTTAACATTAGTAGCATCTGTGATAGTTGCTTTTCTAAGATTTCTTTTTCTCTTAGCGCTTTTCTTTGTTAAGATGTGACTCTTATAAGCTTTATTTCTTTTTAACTGTCCTGTTCCTGTTTTTTTGAAACGTTTTGCTGCTGCTCTGCTGGTTTTCATTTTTGGCATAATGAAATTCCTCCTTGATAAATAGTCTAATTAGCGTTTTTCGGCCAGCACCATTGTCATGCTGCGGCCTTCCATCTTCGGTGCCTTCTCCACTGTCGCTATTTCAGAAAGCGCCTCAGCAAAATCATCCAAGATGTGTTTGCTGTTCTGGACATGAGCCATCTCACGTCCACGGAAACGCAGGGATACTTTCACCTTATCACCTTTTGTGATAAACTTTCTGGCTGCGTTTATTTTGGTGTTTAAATCATTGGATTCAATATTCGGTGACAAACGCACTTCCTTGATCTCCACAGTTTTCTGCTTTTTACGAGCTTCCTTCTCTTTGCGCGCCATTTCATAACGGTACTTTCCGTAATCAATAATCTTGCAAACAGGCGGTTTCGCTGTCGGAGCGATTTTCACTAAATCAAGCTCTGCTTCCTGCGCCAGTTTGAACGCTTCTCTTGCAGACATGATACCAAGCTGAGTACCATCTGCACCAATTACACGAACTTCTCTGTCTCTGATCTGTTCATTAATCATTAAATCGCTAATGGTTTTGCACCTCCATAAAAAAAGTGGATAGGCAGACTATCCACAATCAAATCAAATGTATTTGAATCATAACCGCCGGTCGCCCACTTGCGCCGAGGTGAGAGTGGATACTCTACTTTGTCTTCAACAACTCTGATACTATACCATACTTTTTTTTCAGCGTCAACCGGTTTTTGTAATATTTTTTATCTGTTTTTACAAATAAATGTTACAGTCCACACACGCCATTCCATAAAGTAAAATATAGTACAAATCCGGTTCCCATATTCCTTCTTGCATAGATTTTACTTTTTTATTATACTACTTTTGAAATAATTTTCCACATATATCTTTGGATATTTTGAAAAAATTATCTATCAACATTTAGGTGTTTTGACACCTTAATCTTATAAATAAAGAAAGGACATGTTTCCTATGAATAAAACCATTGATTTACATGTACACTCCACTGCTTCTGACGGTACTTTCACCCCGACAGAACTCGTTGCAGAAGCAAAACGATGCGGTCTCTCCGCTTTTGCGTTAACCGACCATGATACCGTTGACGGTATTTCCGAAGCACTTGCTGCCGGCGAAGCCTCCGGGCTCGAAGTTATCCCGGGTGTGGAACTTTCCACAGAATACAACGAAACGGAAATCCATGTCGTCGGACTCTTTATCGATCCTGCCAATACCGAACTTCAGGCAGAACTTGCAAAATTCCGTGATAACCGGGACAACCGCAATCTGAAAATAATAGAAAAACTTCAGGAAGAGGGATTCCGGATCACCGCAGAAGATCTGTATCGTCTGAATCCGGATACCGTGGTGGCACGTCCACACATTGCAAGATATCTGGTGGATTCCGGACAGGTAAAAGATCTGAAAACCGTGTTTGACAAATACATCGGCGACGGTTGCAAATGCTATGTGGACCGCTATAAAATCACACCGATGCAGGCAGTGGCTCTGATCCATCAGGCCGGCGGACTGGCAATTCTCGCACATCCATGTCTTTATAAGATGAAACGTGCAGAGCTGACCGCCATGATCGAAGAACTTGTGGCTGCAGGTCTGAACGGCATTGAGGCAGTATATTCCTGCAACCAGGGTTCCGATGAAAAAGATTTCCGGGCAATGGCAGAAAAATATCATCTGCTGCTCTCCGGCGGTTCTGATTTCCATGGTGCAAATAAGCCATATATTCATCTTGGCACCGGAAAGGGAACGATGTCCGTGCCGCATGAATTTCTGGAAGCTATGAGAACTTCTTTTACAAAGTGACATGCGAAGTGTAGAGTGCAGTGATTCTGAGAAGAATATGTCAGCTTACGCTGACCAGAATCACGCACCAAGTCTCACGTGCGTTCGCCTTGAATATCAGGGGAAAACTTTTCAATCACCTCTGCCACGCCGTCTTCGTTATTATCGTGCTCTGTGATATAATCTGCAGCATCTTTCACGCTCTGCACCGCATTTTTCATAGCCACTCCCACACCGGCATTTCGGATCATACTGATATCATTCTCCTCATCCCCGATGGCCACCGCATGTTCTATCGGCACTCCAAGGAAATCACACAGAAACGCTACACCGTATCCTTTATTCGCTCCAAGCGGACAATACTCCAGATATTCTTTGCAGGAGAAAAAGCTGCTGCACTTTCCTTTCTCCCACTCTGCATGTGCCTGCTGAAATGCTTCCAGCCGTTCTTTATGCTCCAGATCGATCAGAAGCATTTTGGGCGGTTCCTCATACAGCATACTGTTCAGATTTCCGGTAATCCTGCATGGCATTCCAGTCTTTTTCGTATAAAAATCAAGTTCTTTACTACGTTCTGTCGCAAGCACCTGTGTATCAGAATAGGTCTGAATATGTATCCCTGCTTCTGTCGCTTCCCGCAACAGATACTCAGCATACTCGATCGGCAGACGCTTGTTGCTCAGGATACAATCTGCAGAAAAATCGTAAATGGTTCCGCCATTGTATGCTACCAGGTAGCAGCCCGGTCGTGTTAATCCAAGTTCTTTTGCAATTCTCCGTCCGCTGCTGACAGCCCGGCCGGTCGCAAGGGCGATATAATGTCCCTGATCCACTGCATTCCGCAGTGCTTCCCGATTTTTATCTGAAATCGTTTTATCATCCCTCATTAAAGTTCCGTCAAAATCAATAAAGAATATCTTTTTTTCCATACGACTGCCTCCTATGATCCATATTCCGTTTCCCAAAAGGTGTTTCTTCATAAGTAATTTTCAGACCATTTCCCCTTTATTAACATAATTGTATCATAGTTTCCGTTTTGTTACTATCTGTAATTTCCCAAAATTTTAAAATTCCGGGCTTCATCCCGCAGACCAAGCACTGCATTTTTGATGGCACTGTCATTCAGATTACCACTGAGATCCATAAAGAAACGATAATCCAACGGATCTCTGGAAATAACAATGGACTCAATCCGGTTCATATTCAGATTGTTGTAAGTCAAATGAGACATCAGATGATACAAGGAACCGCAGGCATCCGGTGCCTCAAAACAGATGCTGATCTTATCCGCACCACTCAAAGTAACACGGTCTTTGGAAATCAGCAGATAGCGGTCTTTTGGCTGCGGGCTTGTCTCGTATTCTTCCAGAATGTAAAACCCATACTCTGCTACCAGATTGTAATTGGCAGACACATAGCCTGAGGCCGGATCCTGCATTGGAAGAAACGCAAAATTAACTTCTTCCCGCTGTAATACATCACAGGCTTCCCGCCAGTCCGTGCATTTCTGCAGACCACATTCTTCCGGAAAATAACTTTTTGCCGCGTCTTCGGAAGCCGGAATAAATGCTGCTGCCGCATGGGTGAAGTCAAGTTCCTTCACCTCTACAAAACCAGTTGACGCAAATTTTCCATGCTCTGTCAGAAGCTGATACTGTCGTTTTCTGCTGACAGACATGATATGCTCGAACAACTCTCTGACGCCATGACTGTTAAACTCAGAATGTGCCAGTTCTGCCACAGAATCCAGTTTTGATACCTCGCGTTCCTTATCAAACACTGCTTTCCCGGTGGAAATCTTGTATTCCGCCACCTGAGTCGTCAGTATCATACGATTTTCAAACAATTCTACAATCTGACGATCAATGCCATCAATCTCATTTCGAATATCCAGTAAATCTTTCATCTGTCTTACTCCTTACGTTCATCCGTATTTTCACTAAATTCAAGAATGCCCTCGGCATTCTTACAGGTCAAATAGCGACAGCTGATTGGATTCCGGAAGATCTGACAGGATTCCCAGCTCTACCATCTTATCAATAACTGTCTTACTTACTTTTGTACGTTGACGAAAATCATCTCTTGAAAGGAATTTTCCATCCTTTGCCGCTTCCACCACTGCGTCGGCTGCCTTATCTCCCAGACCGTCAATGGTACTGATCGATGGCATCAGTTTATCATCAATGATCTGAAAATGATGTGCTTTTGCCCGATACAGGTCAATTGGTAAAAATTCAAATCCACGGGCGTACATTTCCTGTACGATACGCATGTCTTTGTAAGTATCCTGTTCCTTTTTGGACAGTTCATCCTTCCGCCGTTCATATTCATGCATATGATGTTCCAAACGTTCTTTCCCCTGACACATCAGTTCATAGTTAAAAGATGTGGCACGAATACTGAAAAATGCCGCATAATAAGCAAGTGGATAAAACACCTTGCACCAGGCAATACGCCACGCCATCATAACATAAGCCGCCGCATGGGCTTTCGGGAACATATATTTGATTTTTTCACAGGACCACACATACCAGTCCGGCACACCGTGATCCAGCATATCCTGTTTATATTCCGGCCATTCTTTACATTTTCCATTGGCAACGGCACCTTTTCGTACACGCTCCATAATCGTAAACGCTTCTTCACTGTCCAGCCCTTTACCGATCAAATACGTCATAATATCATCTCTCGTACAGATTGCCGTAGAAATGGTTGCTTTTCCTTCCTGAATCAGCGTCTGGGCATTTCCAAGCCATACGTCTGTTCCATGCGACAGTCCTGCGATTCGGACCAGATCCGAAAATGCCTGCGGTTTGGTATCGATCAGCATCTGCATCGCGAAATCAGTACCAAACTCCGGGATTCCAAGAGCTCCAAGCTTACAGCCACCAATATCTTCCGGCTCAATGCCAAGGGCTGAAGTATTCTGGAATAAAGACATGACTTCCGGGCTGTCCAGCGGGATCGTCTGCGGATCCACACCAGTCAAATCCTGAAGCATACGGATCATGGTCGGATCATCGTGTCCGAGAATATCAAGTTTCAACAAGTTGTGGTCAATGGAATGGTAATCAAAATGCGTCGTGATAATATCTGTCGTCATATCGTTGGCCGGATGCTGCACCGGTGTAAAGGAATAAATATTTTCCCCTAGCGGAAGCACAATGATTCCACCCGGATGCTGACCGGTAGTACGACGCACACCGACACAGCCCTGCACGATCCGGTCGATCTCACAATTCCGTTTGGGAACACCACGTTCCTCATAATAATGCTTCACATATCCGAATGCCGTTTTATCCGCAAGCGTTCCAATCGTTCCTGCACGAAATGTCTGACCGTCACCGAAAATAACCTCTGTATACTTGTGTGCTTTACTCTGATAATCGCCCGAGAAATTCAGGTCGATATCCGGCTCTTTGTTTCCCTTGAATCCAAGGAAAGTCTCGAAGGGAATATCAAAGCCTTCCTTCATCAGCTTCTGACCACAGCGCGGACAGTTACGGTCCGGCATATCACATCCGGCTTTTCCGGCATAGCCTTTTACAAGCTCTGAATCAAAATCCACATAATGACAGTTGCTGCAGATATAATGCGGGCTCAGCGGATTTACTTCCGTGATTCCTGCCATGGTTGCTACAAAGGACGATCCTACGGATCCTCGTGAACCTACCAGATACCCATCCTCATTTGATTTCCACACCAGTTTCTGTGCAATGATGTACATAACGGCAAATCCATTGGATATAATGGAATTCAATTCACGTTCCAACCGTTCAACTACCACCGGCGGAAGTTCTTCGCCATAAATCTCATGAGCTCTTGTATAACAGATTTCACGCAGCATGCCATCCGAATTTTCAATAACGGGCGGACACTTATCCGGTCTGACCGGTGAGATTTTCTCACACATATTTGCAATCTTATTTGTATTTTCAATGACTACTTCTTCCGCTTTTTCACTGCCAAGATATTCAAATTCTTTCAACATTTCCTCTGTTGTGCGAAGAAAAAGCGGTGCCTGCTGATCTGCATCATCAAAGCCCTTGCCTGCCATAATGATACTGCGATATATGGAATCTTCCGGATCCAGAAAGTGTACGTCACAGGTTGCTACCACAAGTTTATTAAACTGCTCCCCCAGTTCTACAATCTGCCGGTTTATATCCTTCAGATCTTCTTCCGATTCTATCGGTTCCTTATCACTGCGCAGCATAAACGCATTGTTTCCCAGTGGCTGAATTTCCAGATAATCATAGAACTGTACGATTCGTGCCACTTCTTCCTGCGTACTTCCACGCAACAACGTACGATACAACTCTCCCGCCTCACAGGCAGAACCAAGCAGAATTCCTTCCCGATATTTCATAAATTCGCTTTTTGGAATTTTCGGCCGGCGGTTATAATATTTGATATGGGAATCCGATACCAGACGATACAGATTTACTCGACCAATATCGTTCTGCGCCAGCATAATGGCATGGTAACTTGGCAGCTTTCGGATACTCTCCTCCGTATAGCTTTCCATCTGTTCCAGATTTTCCATAGTTTCTATGCCTCGTTCCCGCAGCATTTCCACAAATTTTGTAAATATCTCTGCTGTACAGGCAGCATCATCTACCGCACGATGATGATTTTCCAGAGAAATGTTCAGTGCTTTTGCGATTGTATTTAACTTAAATCGATTCAGCGAAGGCAGCAGAACACGGGCTAAAGCTACCGTATCCAGTACAGTTTTTTCACATTCCAGACCTAACAGATCACAGTTATGCCTGATAAAACTCATATCAAAATCAGCATTATGTGCCACCATAACAGCATTCTGGCAGAATTCCATAAATTGCGGCAAAATCTCATGAATCATCGGCGCATCCAGTACCATATCGTCCGTGATATGAGTCAGCTGCTCAATCTCATATGGAATTGGTACTTTTGGATTGACAAAAGTAGAAAAACGTTCTGTAATGGAACCATTTACCACTTTTACAGCACCAATCTCAATAATTTTATTTTTGGCTGCACTGAATCCTGTTGTTTCCAGATCAAATACAACAAAACTATCTGCAAAGGTCTGCCCCATCGGGTTTTCTACCAGCCCTTTCAGATCGTCCACCAGATAGGCTTCCATACCATAAATGATTTTAAAATCATCATCCTTTCCAATTGCGTGATTTGCATCCGGAAAAGCCTGTACATCTCCGTGATCGGTGATAGCAAGTGCTTTGTGTCCCCATTTCATGGCACGTTTGATGATATCTTTGACATCAGATACACCATCCATATCGCTCATCTTCGTATGGCAATGCAGTTCCACACGTTTCACCGGACTGGTATCCATACGGGTAGACACAAAGGACGGAATCTTCTTGATACCGATGACAGAACCGATGGTCAGTTCGCTGTCAAACCGGTCAATTGTTGTCACACCTTTGATTTTCAAAAATGCACCTTTCGCAATCCCTCCGTCTTTGATTTCCTTGAGATATTCATCCTTGCAGAACATTTTTACCATGATCGTGTCAGTAAAATCTGTAATAGAAAACATTAAAATAGTTTTCTCTCCACGGATCGGACGCTCGTCCATAGACAGAATCTGTCCACGGATGACAACTTCTCCCATCTCGCCCATAATCTGTTCAATGCGAATCGTCTCTTCTTCAAAATCACGGCCAAATATCACATCCGGATTATCAGAATGTTTAAAAGAACCCCGCTCCCGGAAATCCCGGCTGCCGCCAAAATTCTTTCGGAAACCACCGTGTTCTTCCTGTTTTGCAGACTTCTTTCCTGCTGGCACGGCTTCCTTTTTGGCCGCCGGAGCTTCCGTCTTCTTTGCCGGAGCTGCTTTCTTCGCAGGCTTTGCAGCAGTCTCCCCGGTCTCCCATGGTACTTCCGATGCACCTGCATCCTCACTCTCCAGATATTCTCCTTCAGAATGACGTTTTGCACCAAAACTGGACAGACGGATGACATTTTCCACTTCATTCTGCATCTTGAGATCTGCATTTTTCCGGTATTTGGATTCTTTTTTCTCATGAAACTCCATCTGAATCTGCACGGACAGATTACATCGTTCATTGAATATTTTTTCCAGAATGTGATAGATTTCTTCTTCTTTCTGATGCGCCAGTACAGAATCTTCCAAACTGATACGCAATGTGTTTTCCTCCACCACATCTACTTTTGCTTGACGCAGCAGGTTATACTCCAACAGACTGTATCGATGAAATTCTGTCAGAATACTGCTCCAGTACACATCCAACAGATTTTTCAGTGTATACTGTTCAGACAGCTGAAAATGTTCAATGATCTTGATATTCATCGTATGATGTGGAAACAGCTGTCGTTTCAGTTCACTTTCCAGAAAATATATTTTTTCTTTTGGCAAAAGTCTGCCGCATCCAAGGTAGATACGCAAAGAGTTTCTTTGTCTCGTTGTGGAAACTTTTGAAACTGTGGCATCATCCAGCATGCCATGCAGATCCGTATCCAGTTTTAACTGTGGAAATACTTCAAAAAAGCTTTTTGCCATTTATCTATTCACTCCAATTGATCAGTTCCTGTCGCAGTGCCTCCAGCAACTCTGCTTCCGGTACTTTTTTTATCACTTCTCCGCGACGGATGATCAGACCTTCCTGTTTTCCACCGCAGATACCAAGATCCGCTTCTTTCGCTTCCCCGGGTCCGTTTACCACGCATCCCATTACAGCCACTTTTATATTCAGTGGAAATTCTGCCACCATGGTTTCTACTTTATTTGCCAGACTGATCAGATCCAGACTGGTACGTCCGCAGGTCGGACAAGAAACAATCTCTATGCCACCGTTTCTCAGCCCCAGTGTTTTCAAAATCAGCTTGGCTGATTTGATTTCTTCCACCGGATCTCCGGTCAGAGATACACGGATTGTATCGCCAATCCCCTGATTTAGGATCAGTGCCAGACCGATAGAGGATTTGATATTTCCGCTGATGATTGTTCCAGACTCCGTGATTCCCACATGCAGCGGATAATCCGTCTGTTTTGAAATCAGTTCATGTGCTTTCACACACATCATAACATCTGAAGATTTGATACTGATAACCAGATTATCATAGCCAAAATCCTCAATCATTTTCACTTTATCCAGTGCACTCTCTACGATTCCTTCTGCTGTCACACCATGATATTTCTCTACCAGTTCTTTTTCCAGCGAACCACTGTTTACACCGACACGGATTGGGATATTACGCTCTCTGGCACAATCTACCACTGCTTTGACACGCTCAGCAGAACCAATGTTGCCCGGATTGATACGAATCTTGTCCGCACCGTTTTCCATGGCTGCAATGGCAAGTCTGTAATCAAAATGTATGTCCGCAACAAGTGGAATATGAATCTGTTTTTTGATCTCCTGAAGTGCTTTTGCAGCTTCCATGTCAGGAACGGTACTGCGGATGATCTGACATCCTGCACGCTCCAACTGCAGAATCTGTGCCACAGTCGCTTCCACGTCCTGTGTCTTCGTATTTGTCATGGATTGAATCGCAATAGGATGATTGCCTCCAATGACCACATCACCAATTCGTACTTCTCTTGTAGATTTTCTCTCTGCCATTTTTTTCTCCTCTTAAATGATAAGAAAGCCCTGCTGTACCTGTTTTTCAAAACAGATCCACAGAACATTCCTATCCACTATCATGGTATCAGTTTTCGAATATCATTAAACATAATCAGGATCATCAGACCAAACAGACACAACAAGCCAATAAAATGTACCATGCCTTCTTTGTCCTCGCTGACCCTCTTTCCTCGGATTGCCTCGATCACCAGAAATACCAGACGACCACCATCCAGCGCCGGAATCGGAAGAAGGTTCATAACCCCAAGATTTGCAGACAGTAACAGTGCCAGATTCAATAAGTTCATCCAGACATAAAAAACACCGTCTGATCTACTCATGTCATAAGTATCCCCAATGGTTTTTACAATTCCCACCGGACCGGACAGATCATTAACGCTGACCTGATGGGTCAGAAGCATTTTCAGACTTCCCACCGTATACTGGATCCAGTATTTTACTTCATACACACTGTATTGCAGCGTCTTTAACGGACCGAATTTGGTATACTCTCCGGAGCCATAGATGCCGTAACGGTAACGACCCTGTTCTTCATCGTAGGTCGGCTGAACTTCCACGGTATTGCGCTCCCCGTTTCTCTCATAAGTCACTTCCACAGTCTCCCCGGCGTGAAACAGGGTATACATGCTGATTTCCTTAAAAAAATGAATGTGCTTATGATTCATTTTTATAATCTCATCACCGGCCTGCAGTCCTGCTGCCTGTGCACCGTATCCGTCTTCCACCTGTGCCACTATCGGTGCGGAAATTCCGATATTTCCGAGAATGATCACTGCCAGTACAAATGCCATGATAAAATTAAACACCGGTCCGGCAGCAACCACGCTGATGCGCGCCCAGACCGATTTTTTCTGAAAAGAACGGTCATCATTACTCTGACTGTCCTCCCCCTCCATCATACAGGCGCCGCCAAAGGGCAACAGCTTAATGGAATATTTTGTCTCTCCCTTTGTGAAACCGACAATGGTCGGACCAAGTCCCAGTGAAAACTCATTCACCCGGATACCGTTGGCTTTTGCCAGCAGAAAATGTCCCAGCTCATGGAACAGAATAATTGCACTGAACAGCAAGATTGCTATGATATATTTTATGATCACCCTACCACCTGCTTTCTATCCATTCATATACCGCTGCCTCCGTTGCCAGAATCTCGTCTACCGACGGATGTTTGATATATGCAATTTCCTCCATTGCAGATGCGATAATATCCGGAATATCCAAAAATGCGATTCTGCGTTCCAAAAACATTGCCACTGCTTTCTCGTTGGCTGCATTAAATACCGTCGGGATATTGCCACCGCGCCGCATTGCCTCCAAAGCAAATTTCAGTCCTTCGAAGGTCTCCATATCCGGTGCTTCAAATGTCATCTGCCCCAGTTTGTAAAAATCAAGACGCATCCCCCGCAGGAACCGTCGTTCCGGATAATACAGTGCATACTGGATCGGAAGCTTCATATCCGGTGTGCCAAGCTGTGCAATGATGGCACCATCTTCATACTGCACCATGGAATGGATCACGCTCTGCGGATGCACGACTACCTGAATCTGGTCAAGTTCCACGTCAAACAGCCACTTTGCCTCCATAACTTCCAGACCTTTGTTTACCAAAGTAGCGGAATCAATCGTAATCTTTCTTCCCATCACCCAGTTCGGATGCTTCAGGGCGTCTTCCAGACGCACCTGTGAAAGCTCTTCTCTGCTCATTCCGCGAAACGGTCCACCGGACGCAGTCAGCAGAATCTTATCAATCTTATTTCCATGTTCTTTCTCTCCATTCAGAGATTGGAAAATTGCACTATGTTCACTGTCCACCGGAAGAATACGGACACCACATTTTTTTGCCAATGGCATAATGATATGTCCGGCTGTCACAAGCGTCTCTTTATTTGCCAAAGCAATATCCTTGCCGGCTTCAATTGCGGCAATGGTCGGACGGATCCCAAGCATGCCAACAATGGCTGTCACAAGCACTTCTGCTTTTTTTTCACAGGCTACTGCCATCAGTCCGTCCATACCGGACAGAACAGGGATATTCAGATCACTGATCCGCAATGCCAGCTCCTTCGCTTTTTCTTCTGTCTTTACCGCTGCGAGAACCGGCCTGAATTCACGAATCTGCCGCTCCAGCAGATCAATATTGTCACCGGCTGATAAAGCAGTTACTTTGATATCCTGCTGTGCACGCACAACCTCCAGTGTCTGAGTACCGATTGAACCGGTAGAACCCAGAATCGCTATATATTTCATATTTATATTTCCTTCCATGAAAGTTAGTAGTTAAATGGCAAGCTGTAACAGATTACCGGTCAGATAAAAAATAATCGGTGCGGTAAAGATCACACTGTCAAAACGGTCCAGGATACCTCCATGACCCGGAATCAGCTTTCCGTAATCTTTGATTTCAAAATTACGTTTGATAGCAGATGCTGCCAGATCGCCAACCATTGAGATCAGCGCGCCTGCCGCACAGATACCCGCCATCATAAAAATATATGGCGCATCCACATCCATAGAACCTCGGAAAAGAAATCCGTAAATAATCGTCAGCAGTGCAGCTCCTATCACACCACCTACAGCACCTTCCACTGATTTTTTAGGACTTAACACAGGTGCCATCTTATGTTTTCCGAACAACATACCCACGCAGTATGCACAGGTATCGCAGCCCCAGGAACAAAGGAAAATCAACCATACGAGGTACTTTCCGCCTTCCAGAGAGCGTGTCTCATAAATGCAGGACAGCATTACTGCCACATAGAATACTCCGAAAAAAGCTGCAATGATCTGGTTTGCATGAAACTTCGGATAGCCAAATACAAATACACACATGCACACGATCAGCAGTGCCATCACAAACATCATACTATCCGGTACAAAATCAAATACCAGATTCAGATAATATACAATGGCAGCCACATATCCGACGATACCCGGTGCACTTTTCTCAATACCGAATACACGGTACAGTTCAAACAGTCCGATCAGTGAGATTATGCCCAGTACTGTCAGCAGCAGATAGCCGCCGTGAATAATAAATAACAACGCCAGCAGTACCAGCACGATACCACTCAACAGTCTTGTCTTAAACATATTTTTTTCCTCTCTTATGTTCAGGTATTTTCTCAGAAATCCCTTTTATGCTTTTACTTTTCCATAACGGCGGTCACGGCTGGTATAAGCCTCCAGTGCCTTCACCAATTCTGCTTTATCAAACTTCGGCCACGGCACATCCGTAAAGTAAAATTCACTGTACGCATGCTGCCACATCAGATAATTAGACAATCTCTGTTCTCCGCTGGTACGGATCATCAGATCCGGATCAGGAATTCCGTCAGTATCCAGATAGCTGGAAAAATGTGCTTCATCCACATCCTCCAGTGCAAATTTTCCTTCTTTATAGTCCTGCATCATCCGACGCATACCGCGCAGCATCTCATCCCTGCTGCCATAGTTAATGGCGATTTGGAACTGCAGACCGGTATTTTTCGCAGTATCTTCCTCCAATACACGGATGCTCTCCCGGAGATCCTCTGCCAGTCCGGTCTTATCTCCGATGACACGCACACGGGTATTGTTTTTCATTGCCTTCCCATAGCAGATTTTGATATATTTGCGAAACAAAAACATCAGCGTTTTTACTTCTGTTTCCGGACGGCTCCAGTTCTCCGTGGAAAATGCATACACGGTCAGATATTTAATTCCAAGTGCATCCGCATCCTCACAGATATCCATAAGTACATCTGCTCCTTTGGAATGTCCATAAGTCCGGGGCATACCCTTGGATTTCGCCCAGCGTCCATTTCCATCCATAATGATTGAAACATGTGTTGGTATCTTTAACTGTGAAAGTTCCATTTTTTCCCCTTTCTCAGAAAAGGACATAGCCTGCGCCATGTCCCCATCCTCTCATCTCAGTCTGTTGTATTCTGCTTATACAGTCATGATTTCTTTTGTTTTCTCAGCGATCGCACCATCAATCTCAGTGATAAATTTATCTGTCAGTTTCTGAACCTGATCTTCCAGATCTTTAATCTCATCCTCAGAAATATCGCCGCCTTTACCCATTTTCTTTAATGCATCATTTGCATCACGACGAATGTTCCGAACAGCAACTTTGGCAGCCTCGCCTTTTTTCTTGACATCTTTCGCAAGGTCTTTACGTCTCTCCTCTGTCAGTTCCGGAAATACCAGACGGATGCATTTACCATCGTTAGTCGGGTTAATGCCAATGTCGGATGTCATAATTGCTTTCTCGATTGCTTTCACCATAGATGCTTCCCATGGCTGGATCATGATCATGCGTGCTTCCGGTACAGATACGTTTGCAACCTGCTGGATAGCTGTCGGTGCACCGTAATAATCTACACGAAGCTGATCCAGAACATGCGGGTTTGCACGGCCTGCACGGATAGAAGTGTACTCATCCAGTAAATTGTTGTAAGATTTCTTCATCTTTGTCTCATAAGGTTTGATTGTCTCGTTTGCCATATTTTAATCCTCCAGATATATTCTTTTTTACCTTCTGTTATATTTTCTGTATTATATTTCCCGGAATACTGCTCTATTCTTCTAATACTTATACGGTTACTTTTGTTCCGTTAAAGTCACCGCTGATTGCTTTTACAATGCTGTTTTCTTCGTTTAATCCAAACACATACATCGGCATTTTGTTCTCCATGCTCAGGATGGATGCTGTCAGATCCACAACCGCCAGCTGTTTGTCAATAACTTCCTGAATGCTTACTTCATCGTAACGTTTTGCATCCGGATTTGTCTTCGGATCACTGTCGTATACCCCGTCAATGGCTTTTGCCAGCAGAATTACATCTGCCTCGATTTCAATAGCCCGCAAAACGGTTGCTGTATCTGTAGAGAAGTACGGATGACCGGTTCCTCCTGCAAAAAATACAACCATTCCTTTTTCAAAATATTTATTGGCACGGCCTTTGGAAAATAATTTTGTAAAAGAGCCGCACTCAAATGGTGTCAACACATTTGTCTTCATTCCTACGGAACGGAAAATCTCGGATACATAAATACAATTCATAACCGTTGCAAGCATACCGATCTGATCTGCTTTTGTACGATCAATCGTCTCGCTGGTACGTCCTCTCCAGAAGTTTCCTCCACCGATCACAATACCTACTTCGATTCCCTGATCCACTAACTGTTTTACCTGATTTGCGACAACGGTAACCGTTGCCTCATCAAATCCAAATTTTTTATCTCCTGCCAGAGCTTCTCCGCTCAATTTCAGTAAAACTCTTTTCATAAGAATTCTGTCCTTTCTTCTTTATTAATTATTCATACTGATCATTATTTCATCAATCATACCGGCAAATTGACTCGTTTGCGTTCATTATATCGTGATTTCATCACTCAATAATTTCGCCGTTCGCCAATAGTGAGCAATCTCCCTATGGCTCTCTTTCGCTCATTATATCATACCTTTTTAGTTTGTGGTAGCGAAATTTACTCGCAGTATACACCGCCGCATTTTTCAATGCATGCCTTTGCCACCACATTCATGGCATCAATATAGAAATCCGGATTCAGACTGTAATTCACATTCAATACCGACAATTCTGTACATGCAAGGATCACCGCATCACAGCCCTGCGCCCGCAGTTCATGTACCACGTTCATAAACTGATGCCTGTCTCCTTTTTCTCCACGCTTGATCTGCTCATAGATCAGGGACATAACATCTTCCTGCCGTTCCTTGGAGGGATAAACAACTTCAATTCCCTGCGCCTCCATGGCCTTCTTGTACATACCACCTTGCACAGTACCATCTGTCGCCATAACACCGACTTTCTTACGCCCGCGCTCCGCTGCATAACGGGCAGTTTCCTCAATCATGTTGATGAACTTTCCATTCGTCAGTTCCTGCAGCCGATCTGCAAAATAATGGCAGGTATTGCACGGAATGGCAAAATATTCACAACCCAGCTGCTCCATTCCACGGATATCATTTGCAATGATATCCCAGAGATAGTCCTGCTTGCCGCACAAAATACATTCGGTCCGGTCCGGGATCGACGCATGGTTGTAAATGAGGATATCCAAATGTTCCCGGTCATTGTTGACAGATGTATTGTCAATGATTTTTTTATAAAAAAGAACCGTTGCTTCGGAACCCATTCCTCCTAATATTCCTAACTTTTTTTTCTCCATATTTTTATGGTTTCCTTTCCTATAAAGGGCATACCTTTGCACTTTATTCCTTTCGAATATATCAAATCTGTTTCACAGTGTCAACCGCGTCTTGTTTCAGCATATCTGTTTTATTCTACGATTTATTCTGCGAATCGCCCAGGATTCTACTGTCCGCCCCGTTTTACAATTTTTCAGCGAATTAAACTTGTATAAATGATATATCTGGTATAAAATAATGCAGGAATATGGGCGCATATTGCTTCCTGTTCCAAACAAACTAGCAGTGATCATATTAAACTGGAGGATTATAAATATGGACTTTAAAGATCAGCCATTCATACCAATGCTCTTTGGCGGTGACATCAATACCTACAGTGTTGCCCGTGCATTTTATGAAGAATATCAGGTAAAAACTTATGTATTCGGAAAGTTTCCAAGCGGTCCGAGTTATAACAGCAATATTATTGAGTACCATGCAGATTTAAAAATTGATACGGATGATGTATTTATGAAAACCGTCCGCGATTTTGCTGCCGCACATGCAGACAAAACGGTTTTGACCATCGGATGCGGCGATTCCTATGTAGCGCTGTGCAGCCGCCACAAAGACGAAATGCCGGAAAATGTCGTTGCCCCATATATTGATTTTGAACTCATGGACAGACTGCAACAAAAAGAATTGTTCTACCGCCTCTGCCGTGAACACGATATCGATTTTCCGGATACTCTTGTATTCCGCTATGGAATGGATCTGGATTTTGAACTGCCGTTTTCTTTCCCGGTTATTTTAAAACCATCCAACTCTGTAATGTACTGGGAGCATGAATTCCCGACCCAGGAAAAAGTATATAAGATTGACAACGACCAAAAATTAAAAGATACCATTCGTCAGATTTACGATGCCGGATACACCGACTCCCTGATCATTCAGGACACAATCCCTGGAAATGATGAATTCATGCGTGTACTGACCTGTTTTTCCGGCAAGGACAAAAAAGTAAAAATGATGTGCCTCGGACACGTTCTGTTAGAGGAACACACTCCACACGGATCCGGCAACCATGCAGTCATCATCACAGAACCTCAGGAAGAGCTGATGACAAAAGTCAAGAATCTGCTGGAAACCATCGGTTATGTAGGATTTTCCAACTTTGATATCAAATATGATGTCCGCGACAACCGTTACAAATTCTTTGAGATCAACACACGACAAGGACGTTCCAACTACTATGTAACCGGTTCCGGTTTCAACGTAGCCCGTTACTTCGTAGAAGAATTTGTATATAATAAAGAAATTCCTTTCGAGATTGCAAAAGAAGAGCATCTCTGGATGGTTGTACCAAAAGCCGTTGCCCGCAAATATGTACACCAGCCAGAAAACAAAGAGAAATTAAACCGTCTGATCCGGGAAGGTAAGGTTGTAAATCCAGTATTCATGAAAGGCGATTTTAACTTCAACCGTTGGCTGCGTATGGTAAAGAACCATTTCAGCCACTTCCGCAAATTTAAAACATACTACCATTAAAAATAGAGAGGAATACTTATGATTACTTATACACAGCAGGATTATCTCAACACACTGACTAAGGCAGGTCTTGTCATCGACAGCAATCTGTACGGACATGACTCTGATGCCATTCAGGGACTGACTTACAATTCCAAAGAAGCTACAGCAGGCACATTATTTGTCTGTAAAGGAGCTGCTTTCCACCCACAGTATCTGGCAGATGCAGTTTTTTCCGGTGCTACACTGTATGTCAGTGAGCAGAAATATGAACTGGATACAAAAGTTCCTTACATCCTTGTCTCTGATATCAGAAAAGCAATGCCATACCTAGGAAAACTCTTTTTTAACGATCCATCTAAAGAGCTGAATCTCATCGGTGTTGGCGGAACAAAAGGGAAATCCACGACTGCTTACTATGTAAAAGCGATTGTGGATGATTATCTGGCAAGTATCGGAAAAAAAGAAAGTGCCGTTATCTCTTCCATCGATGTATATGATGGCGTGACCAAAGTGGAATCACATATCACCACACCGGAGAACATTGAACTGCTGCAGCATTTCCGCAATGCGGTAGATTCTGATATTGATTTTCTGGAAATGGAAGTATCCAGCCAGGCATTAAAGTACAACCGTGTGGATCAGATTACATTTGATGCAGCAATCTTCCTGAACATCTCCGAAGATCACATCAGCCCAATTGAACACCCGGATTTTGAAGATTACTTTTCTTCCAAATTAAAAATGTTCGCACAAACGAAACATGCACTGATCAACACAAACTCCGATTATTTTGAGCGTGTTGCCGAATCTGCCAAAGATGCAGAAAATGTTATCACTTTCGGCACAAAGCCGGGCAGCGATATCTTAGGTTACGATATCAAAAAAATTGATCACGAGATTCATTTCCGTGTATCATGTGACCGCTTTGATGAAGATTTTGCACTGACCATGCCGGGTCTGTTCAATGTGGAAAATGCACTGGCAGCGATTGCAGCCGCATATGTATTCAACATCCCGGTGAAATTTATGAAATCCGGTCTGTACCGTGCCCGTTCTTCAGGAAGAATGGAAACCTATATGTCCGCAGATAAAAATGTTATTGCCGTAGTAGATTACGCCCACAATAAACTGAGTTTTGACAAACTCTTCTCTTCCACCCGCAAAGAGTATCCGGATTATGACATCATCTCCATCTTTGGATGTCCGGGCAAAAAAGCAGTAATCCGCCGCCATGATCTCGGAACTATCGCCGGTATGTATTCTAAAAAAGTATACATTGTTGCAGAAGATCCAGGCGCAGAACCGGTGGAACAGATTTCAAAAGATATCGCACAATATGTGGAAGCTCAGCATTGTCCGTATGAAATGATCGAAGATCGTGGAGAAGCTATCCACAAAGCCATTATGACTTCCGAAGGAAAATCCATCCTTCTGATCACCGGAAAAGGCAATGAGACCCGGCAAAAATACGGAAGTGAATATCTTGACTGCCCTTCTGATGTGGAATATACAAAAAAATACCTGGCAGAATACGACGCTTCACACCAGGCATAACAGAATCTGTTCGCTTCTCATAACAGATTTCTGCATTTCTGAATAAGTTACTGAAAAAAAGCAACTGACACTCTTTTGATTTGTCAGTTGCTTTTTTTATTTTTCATACAGTTATTTCATTGTAGCAATCAGATTCCATTCGATGGATAATAAATATAATTGCATTTTAACACTTCACTGGACAGACCATTCTCATCCACTGCAATCAGTGACAAAATATTATTTCCCTCCGGAATTTCAATCGGGCCTGTATATTTACTGGATTTTTTACTTGGTGCTGTATCATTCCAGGTATAATATACAGTAACTCCCTTCGGTACAGTCACAGTTACACTGGATGCTTCTGTGAACCTTCCTCCATCCGGTGACACCACAGGGACATCCGGAGCGTCCAGTTCAATATCATACTGTGCGGAAACCGGTTCACTGTAACGTCCGTTTTTGTCCATTGCAACGGCTGTCAGCGTTGTCTTTCCCTGCTTTTCAATGGACACCACATCTTCGTACAGTGTATCCTTCTTCGTCGGAATCGAACCGTCCAATGTATAATAGATTTCCAGACTTTTTCCTTTCACCGACAGCTTTACTTCCTGAAATTCTTTATACGTTCCGCTCTTTACATCAATAACCGGTGTCTCTACCAGATAAGTGTCAAACAGAGACAAAATATCTGGATTTGTCGTCTTTTCCTTCAGTGCAAGGATCTGTTCATAAGAGCCATTTTCATCATATAATTCCAACAGACTCTCATATGCCTCTGTGCAGTCCGGATTCTGATCGATCACTTTCAGCAATATTGTCTCCGCCTGATCATCTTCCTTCATCATCTGATAAATCTGACCCTGCAAAAGTAATGCATCTTCACTGCCGTCCTCCAGCTGCAATGCACGATTTACATAATCGAGCGCACTGGTATAATTTTTTTGATCAAAAGCTTCCTGCGCGCGTTTCAACTGATACGCAGCAGAATTTGCCCGCTGATACCGCAGTATCCCGCCCGCTGTCAGACAGGCAGCTGCAAGCACTATCAACAGAATGATCAGCATACGCAGCTGCTTTTTCTTCTGCTCTCTGCTTTTTTTCTGCTTCCGCCCGCGCTCCGCCTGCTTTGTATCCGATGATTCCGAAGATTTTCTGCATTTGTCTTCTGCTGAAACCGTTTCTTTTGTTTTCTCACTTTCTTCATCCAGCATGGAACGAAGCAGATCATCTTCCAAAATATTGATTTCGGTCACGATCTGTGCCTCCTGCCCGCAATTGGAACAGTATACACAGCCTGGACGAATCTCAGCACCACACTTTGCACATTTCATAGTTTATCCTCTTAACGCATTGTCTCCACACAGTTATTCATCAGCATTGCAATGGTCATTGGTCCTACACCACCAGGTACCGGAGTAATTGCGCTGACATGAGGCTCAACAGCCTCAAAATCCACATCGCCACAAAGCTTCTTCCCTTCCAGACGATGAATGCCCACATCAATGACTGCCGCGCCTTCTTTGATATACTCTTCTGTAATAAATTTGGGTTTTCCAATCGCAACAATCAGGATATCTGCCTGTCTGCACAGTTCCTTCAGATCTTTTGTTCTGGAATGAGCCACTGTCACCGTTGCATTTTCCCGCAGCATCAGCATAGCCATCGGTTTTCCCACGATATTGCTTCTTCCGAGAACCACGCAGTTTTTTCCTTCTATCTCAATATCGGATCTTTTCAACAGCTGAATCACGCCTGCCGGTGTACACGGCAAAAATCCTTTGCTTCCGATCATCAGAGCCCCTGCACTCTGCGGATGAAAACCATCGACATCCTTGGCCGGATCAATAGCCAGAATTACTTTCTCCTCATTGATATGTGCCGGCAGTGGAAGCTGCACGAGAATTCCACGTACTTCCTCTTTGTGGTTCAGCTCTGCGATCAGTGCCAGCAGTTCTTCTTCTGACGTTTCTTCCGGTAATTCATAGGACTCAGAACCAATTCCGATATACGCACATGCATTTTTCTTATTTCTCACATATACGCTGGATGCAGGATCTGCCCCAACCTGGATTACTGCCAGAGAAGCTGTTTTTCCCTGTCGTGCAAGTTCTGCCACCTCTGCCTTCAACTCATCCTTTATTTCCTGGGAAATCTTCTTTCCATCGATCAAATATGCCATTCCTTTTTGTTGCCTCCAAATCACTTTTATTACATCTGCTTTGTTAATTATGCCCTTTTTAGAATAATCCTGTGATGGCACCTTCTTCATTCACATCAATATTGTTTGCTGCTGGCTGTTTTGGCAGTCCCGGCATGGTCATGATTGCACCGGTAACTACGACTACGAATCCCGCACCTGCGTTTACATATACTTCACGCACATTAATGCTAAATCCGCTCGGACGTCCCAGCTTATGCTGATCATCAGACAGAGAATACTGTGTCTTTGCCATACATACCGGGAAATCTCCCATGCCCAGATCTTCGATACGTTTTAATTCTTTATTCGCTGCATTAGAGTAAGTCACTCCGTCTGCACCATAAATTTCTTTTGCGATGGTTTCAATCTTCTCTTTCAGAGATAACTCGTCATAGTACAATACTTTGAAATTACTTTCTCTGTTTTCCAAAGCATCCAGTACTTTTTCTGCCAGAGCGATTCCTCCCTCACCGCCTTTCTCCCAGACTTCAGAGATTGCAAACTCACATCCGCGTTCTTTACAGAACTGCTCGACATAGTCAAGCTCTGCCTGTGTATCCGTAGCAAATGCATTTAAAGTTACCACTACCGGCACACCAAACTTCTGGAGATTCTCAATATGTTTTTCCAGATTTACAATACCAGCTTTGACTGCATCCAGATTCTCCTGTGCAAGATCTGCTTTTGCCACACCACCGTTGTACTTTAATGCGCGGACAGTTGCCACCAAAACAACAGCATCCGGTTTGAGACCAGCCATACGGCATTTAATATCAAAGAACTTCTCAGCACCCAGATCTGCACCAAATCCCGCTTCTGTAATAGTAATATCTGCCAGTTTCATCGCTGTCTTTGTAGCACGTACACTGTTACATCCATGCGCAATATTTGCAAACGGTCCACCATGTACGATAGCCGGTGTATGTTCCAGTGTCTGAACCAGATTTGGTTTCAGAGCATCTTTCAGCAGGGCTGCCATGGCACCTGTTGCATGCAGATCATCTGCAGTTACCGGTTTTCCTTCAAAAGAATATGCCACGATCATGCGGCCCAGTCTGCGCTTCAGATCCTCCATATCATCCGCCAGACATAAAACTGCCATGATCTCAGATGCTACGGTGATCACGAAATGATCTTCCCTTACCATTCCGTCCATTTTGCTTCCAAGACCGACTACGATATTACGAAGCACACGGTCATTCATATCCAGACAACGTTTCCATACCACCTGACGAGGATCGATACCAAGCTCATTTCCCTGCTGAATATGATTGTCCAGCATTGCTGCCAGCAGATTGTTAGCAGATGTGATAGCATGAAAATCTCCGGTGAAATGCAGGTTCAGATCTTCCATCGGTACCACCTGGGAATATCCGCCGCCAGCCGCACCACCTTTGATACCAAAGCACGGTCCGAGTGATGGCTCACGCAGTGCAAGAATAGCTTTCTTTCCCATCTTGCAGAATGCCTGTGCCAGTCCGATACTTGTAGTAGTCTTACCCTCTCCTGCCGGTGTCGGATTGATTGCTGTCATCAGTACAAGTTTGCCGTCCGGACGCTCCTCTACTCTTTTGATAAGCTCATTACTTAATTTTGCTTTGTACTTTCCGTACAGTTCCAGATCGTCCTCTCCGATTCCGATCTTCTCAGCCACCTTCCCAATTGGTTCCATTACAGCTTCCTGTGCGATTTCAATGTCTGTTTTCATTGGTATACCCTCCTATTATTGTATTATTGAACTTAAAAAAGCTTCAAACAACTATGATGCTCAAATATTCAAGAATACGCTCGGCATTCTTGTGATGATGATTCACCGCTTATAATAAAAAGTCCATCTCTCATCGATATATCATGGTTCTATGCCTCATTTCCGTTCAGCACCTGCTGAAATTCTTCCAGATTCATCAGTACACGCCGTGGCTTTGTACCTTCCTCCGGACCGACTACCCCGGCTTCCTCCAACTGATCCATAATCCGTGCCGCACGGTTAAATCCGATTTTAAACATCCGCTGCAGCATACCGATGGAGCCTTTTTCTTTTTCTATGATAAACTTTCCGGCATCGGCAAAATATGCATCCCTGTCATCGGCAGAATTGGTAAATCCGCTGCCGTTTCCAATACTGTTTTCCGAGGTATTGACTTTCTCTTCAACCTCTGCATTATAAGCTACCTGACCATTTTTTTCAATAATATATTCTACCACATCAGATACCTCTTTGTCAGTCACAAAAGCACCCTGCACACGAAGCGGTTTCTGATAATTCTGCGGATAGAACAACATATCTCCTTTTCCAAGCAATTTTTCTGCTCCGTTCATATCAAGGATTGTCCTGGAATCCACACCGGAAGTAACGGCAAATGCAATGCGGGACGGCATGTTTGCTTTGATCAGACCGGTAATAACATTCACGGAAGGACGCTGTGTAGCAATAACCAGATGCATACCGGCTGCACGCGCCAGCTGTGCCAGGCGGCAGATAGCATCCTCTACATCATTGGAAGCCACCATCATCAGATCTGCCAGCTCATCTACGATAATAACGATCTGCGGCATCTTTTTCGGTTTGTCTTCTCCAGGAATCTCCTGGATGGATTCTACTTTCTTATTATAGCCTTTCATGTCACGGACACCGTATTTCTGGAAGGTCTGATAGCGCTCCATCATCTCTGAAACCGCCCAGTGCAATGCACCGGCAGCCTTTTTAGGATCCGTTACAACCGGAATCAAAAGATGTGGAATCCCGTTGTACACACTTAATTCCACTACTTTCGGATCGATCATGATCAGCTTGACTTCATCCGGTTTTGCCTTGTACAAGATACTCATGATAATCGTATTGATACACACGGACTTACCGGATCCGGTCGCGCCGGCAATCAGCAGATGCGGCATCTTGGCAATATCTGCTACGATCACATGACCGGCAATATCCTTGCCGGTACAGAAGGAAATTTTTGATGCGTGATCCTGAAATTCTCTGGATTCAACCAGATCCCGGAATGCTATGGTGACATTCTCTTTGTTCGGTACTTCTATACCTATGGCAGATTTTCCCGGAATCGGCGCTTCAAAACGAATGTCCGGAACAGCCAGATTTAGTTTGATATCATCGGCCAAACTGAGAATCTTACTTACTTTTACCCCCATCTCCGGCTGAATCTCATACTGGGTGACCGTCGGTCCACAGATGACATTGGTCACTCTGGCATTGACACCGAAATTTGTCAACGTCATCTGTAATTTTGCTGACATCTCCTGCAAATGCTGTCTGGAATCACCGGTCATGTTCGGATCCCCTTTTTGCAGCAGCCGTATCTCCGGAAAGACATATTTTCTCACCGCCGCATCTGCATGCTCTGCAATCTCCTCCCGGACATCTGCAATTTCCTGTTCTACCTGCTCAACTGACTGCTTCGGCTGACCGGTGCGATGAGCTTTCTTTTTTGCTTCACCTTCCGTCTGATCTTTCGCACCACGCTCCGGTTCCATTGTCATAACAGCTGATCCGGTATTTCGGTTTTCTTTTGTTCCTGTCTCAGACGGCACAGGCTGCATCAACGTTTCCGCCTGATAAGATGCTCCCTCTCCGGACATATGTATCTCCGGCTGCGGATGCCGTGCCCAGAAATCATCAGACTGCGTCTGCGTAATATCTGATGACTCCTGCAACGGTATATCCTGAATTACCGGAGCTTGTGCTTTTGCCCTCTTGATATTTTTTTTCACTGGCTGCTGTCCAGCATCCAGCGCAAGTTCTCTTAACTCCGCGTTTTCCCCCACGGCTGACTCCGGCTGAATCTTTGTATCCAGAGATACCCCTGTCACCTTCCGGTTCATACGGCGATTCTCCCGTTCTGCCGCCTTGCGTTCTCTCTGGGCATTTCTCAGTTCCCCTCTGGTCCGGCTGCGTTCCTGTGCTCTGGTCTTTCTGCGTACCGCATCTGCCCGGGCAGATTCATATACTTTGTGTCCGCCTCTGGATACCCCTTTAAAAAAGGATTGCTCCGTGAGCAATACCACACAGACAATCAGGATCAGAAGATCCAGCAGAATTGCTCCCATCATTCCAAAGCTTTTGGAAAACAAAATCCCAAGCAAACCGCCAATCAAGCCGCCACCGCTGTGTTTTGCCGCACACTGCACATACAGATCCGTTACTTTTCCCGGTGTCTGATCCCAGAAACATACGATGTGCGCAAATACACATAAAAAAAGGAACAGCAAAATTCCGGCTGTCACTTTCATGATCACACGTCCGGAATATGCAGATCCCTGCCTGGAATCCTGTCTGTTTGAGATCAGGAATGCCGGTACCAGGAACACCGGTACCGGAAACACGTACGCCAGCATACCAAACAATCCAAAGGCGCCGTTACTCAATGCATTGCCTACAATCCCACCTTTTCCGATATTTCCGATAAAAAGCAGAATTGCAGCTGCCAGACACGCAAAAAGCAACAATTCTGTGCGCCAGGTAAATGTCTGCACAGAACTGTTCTGCTTTTTTCTTCCTGTTGTCGTTTTTTTACCGGAATTTTTCTTCCGGGCAGATGAAGTTTTTTTCTTTGTTGCCATATAAAACCTTTCTAACTTAACGCCACACTTTCCCACAATCTGTATTCTACGCTGTCACAAAATATCCGATAATAGAAAGAATACCGACTACCAGACAGTATATGGAAAAATATGTAAATTTTCTTTTTTTCACGATTACAAGCATCGTCTTGATACAGATATATCCCACCACTGCTGCCACCAGCATACCGACTGCATAAATACCAAGCTGGGAGCTGTCAATGGCCGCACTTCCAATATCTGTCAATTGAAGCACCATAGCTCCGAGAATTGCCGGAATAGACATAATAAAGGAATACTTTACAGCAAACTTCCGGTCAAATCCGCTGAGTGCACACGCGGTGATCGTCGTTCCTGAACGGGAAATACCAGGCAACGTCGCGATGCCCTGACAGATACCGATGATAAACGCATTTGCATACCCTACCTGTTTCGGTCTCTTGTGTCCTTCCGGCACCCGGTCACAGATAAAGAGCAATCCTGCTGTAATGATCAGGCAGATACCCGGAACGAACAGAATCTCGGAGGCGGCTGTCACAAGGTCGGAAGCGACAAACCCAAGGATTCCCGTTGGAATTGTCGATACGATCACAAGCATGACAAATTTCCGATATCCATTGTAAACCACATGCCGGTAGACACCATCTCCGTTCTTCCCGATCAGGACCGTCAGATTGTAGATACAATCAATGACTATGCCGATGAATTCTTTCACCAGATGAAAGATATCTTTGTAATACACAATACAGACCGCCAACAATGTTCCCACATGAAGCATGATATCGAACAAAAGTCCCGTGTCTGTATTTACATTAAATAATATTTTAAAAAGTGCCAGATGACCGGAGCTGCTTACCGGTAGAAATTCCGTCAGTCCCTGAATCAGTCCCATGATCACAGATTGTACCATTGACATCCGCTTATCCCTCTTCTTTCGTACATGATTATTGTTAGCATACCACATTTTTTCACGGATGTCATCTGTGATTTTCCGCTGCTCTTTTTTTCAGATGCTGCTTTCATTGATCATAAAATGCAGACGCTGTACCGCATCGCTGATACCCCCAACTTCGTTGATGATACCTTCCTCCACCGCCTGATGCCCCACCAGGATGGTTCCAAGATCTTTTGTCAGCATCCCCGTATTCAGCATCAGTTCTTCCATACGTTCCCGGTTCGTCTGACTGTGGGATGCAATAAATCCGGTAATCCGATCCTGCATCTGCTGAAAATAATCATATGTCTGTGGTGCTCCGATCACGGTACCGCTCATACGCACAGGATGGATTACCATGGTTCCTGTAGGAACGATAAAAGAGTAGTCCGCAGCAACTGCCAGCGGCACACCTATAGAATGGCTTCCGCCCAATACCAACGATACCACCGGCTTACTTAAAGAAGCAATCATCTCCGCAATGGCCAGACCGGATTCCACATCTCCACCAACCGTATTCAGAAGCACCAACAATCCGTCAATCTCCCGGTCATCCTCCACCTGAGCCAGTTTGGGCAGCACATGCTCATATTTTGTTGTCTTTGTATTTGCTGACAGGCATTCATGTCCCTCCACTTCACCAATAATGGATAACAGATGCAGTTTATGCTGCTGCCGGTTGTCTGCCAGTTCCATCTGTCCATACTCTTTTATTTCCTGATTTTTTACTTCTTTTTGTTCTGACATTACACCATTCCTCCATGTTTTTCAAAAGTATGTGCAGATTAAAAAAAAATATGCCCGTACAGTTCATAAAAACTGTACGGGCATATTGCATCTTTTATCCAATCAGATAACTGTATAAGCCTGCATAACGTCCGGCAGAAACTTTCCATGAGAAATCCTTTGCCATACCGCGGTCTACGATCTGATTCCACTGACGTTTCCGTTCAAAAAATACGGTCTTGGAATAGTTGATCACATTCAACATATCCTCACCATTATAATTGGTAAAGGAAAATCCTGTTCCGGTATTCTCATACTCATTGTATGGCTCCACCGTATCTTTCAATCCACCTGTCTCACGTACGATCGGCACAGTTCCGTAACGAAATGCCATCAGCTGTGTCAGACCACATGGTTCAAACCGGGACGGCATCAGAAACGCATCGGCAGATGCATACAATTTCTGAGCCAGATCAGAATCATAACAGATATTAGCCGATACCCTGTCTCCATATTTCCATGCAAAGTGCCGGAACATATTTTCATAACGCTCTTCACCTGTTCCAATCACAACAAACTGTGTATTATCATCCAGGATACGTTCAAAAACATAATCTATCAGATCCAGCCCCTTCTGATCTGTCAGACGGGAGATCAGACCGATCATGTATTTCTTCTTATCTACAGTCAATCCCAGCATCTCCTGCAATTTCACTTTATTCTCAGATTTCTTCTTGCGGAAATTATCACGGTTATAATTTACAAACAGCTTCGGATCCGTCTCCGGATTATAAATATCATAATCAATTCCATTCACAATACCCTGCATATCAAAATGCCGTGCAGAGAGCAGACCATCCAGTCCTTCTCCATAATACGGTGTCTGAATCTCCTGCGCATAAGTATCGCTGACTGTCGTGATGTAATCAGCGTAAACAAGTCCGCCTTTGAGCATATTCGCATCTTTCTGGAACTCCAGCTTATCCGGTGTAAACAATTCCTTCGGGAATCCGGTGAGTCCCATCATAGTCTTCACATCCCAGATACCTTGAAATTTCAGGTTGTGGATCGTCATGATTGTTTTCATGCCCCAAAAGAACATATCGCCCTGGAACTCTGTTTTCAAAAATACCGGGATCAAACCTGCCTGCCAGTCATGACAGTGAATCAGATCCGGCTGAAAACCAATCTGCGGCAGCATAGATAATACCGCTTTATCAAAAAATGTAAATTTCTCAATATCATAACGGATATCTCCATATGGAAGAAAACAGTCGAAATATTCCTGGTTGTCAATGAAATAATAAGTAATCCCATCCAGCTCATATTTCAGAACACCTACATATTTACTCGGCACGTACGGACCGGTTCCCATATAAAAATGTGTGACATATTCAAACTGATTCCGATATTTTTCCGGAATGCAGGAATAATTCGGAATTACAACCCGAACGTCCCATTCTTCTTTATCAAACTGTTTTGGAAGTGCGCCGCACACGTCGGCAAGTCCTCCGGTTTTGATAAACGGTACACACTCTGAAGCAGCAAATAAAACCTTTTTCATTTTGAACCCCCTGACTTTCATTCCCGGATGCAGATCCGGATTGCATTCAAATTTATTGATTTCATTATACCATAGGAACGCTGCAATGTAAAAGGTCACTTATCAAATCCCAACAAAAAATGACCGGTGTCTTCGCTTTGTAACACCGGCCATTTTTGTTTTCCTATGATTTCATTGTAATGGGAAGCGATTACTCGTCCCAGTTATGATATACCTGCTGTACATCATCATCTGCATCCAGCAGATCCAGAATCTTGTTAATGCAATATAAATCCTGCTCATCTGTCAGTTCTACATAAGTCTGCGGAATCATAGTAACTTCAGCACTTGCCATTTCAATTCCCGCATCCTCTAATGCCTGTCTTACTTCACTGAAAGAATCCGGATCAGTGATGATTTCAAAACTATCCTCTTCCTCACTGAAATCCTCTGCACCTGCATCCAATGCTGCCATCATCAGATCATCTGCATCCATATCACAGTTCTCTTTATCAATGATGATCTGACCTTTTTTATCAAACATATAAGATACACAGCCCGGTGTTCCTACATTTCCTTTTCCTTTTGTAAAAGCATTTCTTACATTTGCTGCTGTACGGTTCTTGTTATCTGTCAGTGCGTCAACAATGATCGCTGTACCGCTCGGACCATACCCTTCATAAGAAACATACTCATAATTTACGGAATTTGCATCTCCGGCAGCCTTTTTGATACCACGGTCAATCGTATCATTCGGCATATTATTTGCTTTTGCTTTTGCGATAACATCACGGAGTCTGCTATTATTTGCAGGATCCGGTCCACCCTCTTTTACTGCAACTGCAATCTCACGTCCGATAATGGTAAAAATTTTTCCTTTTGCAGCATCATTTTTTTCTTTTTTATGTTTAATATTTGCAAACTTTGAATGTCCTGACATTTTTATCTCTCCCTATCTTTTTTCGAAACTATCCGCTATTATAGCACACTATCTCTATTCTGACAAGATTTGTTTCTCTTCCTTCAGCGGTTCTTTTGTTACACGAACAGTCCTTATTACCCTATGTTCTACCAGCAGCACATCAAACCGGTAACCGTACGCAGAGACCTGATAGTGTTCCCCGTTCACCGGGATCTTGTTGATCCGAGAGATCAGAAATCCACTCAGTGTATCAAAATCCTCCAGTTCTTCCCCCTGGATTTCCAGAAGTTCGCACACATCATCAAAATCCGTCATTCCATCAATGACATAACTGCCGTCTGCTTCCTCCACAATCTGCTCTTCTTCCGCATCATGTTCATCAAAAATATTTCCGACGATCTCCTCCAGAATATCTTCCATCGTCACAAGACCGGAAGTTTGACCGTATTCGTCCACCACGATCACCATATGGATTTTCTGGGACTGCATGTTCTTAAACAACACATCAATATTTCGTGTCTCCGGAATAAAAGATGCCGGGCGGATCAGATCATTGATCTTCGTCAGTTGCTGCTCCATATTCGTCTGATCCAGCATCTGGTTCAAAATATCCTTAATATGTATGATACCGATAATATTATCAACATCATCCAGATATACCGGATAACGGGAATATCCCATATCCCGGATTTCTGCCAGCACTTCCTGCAGAGAGCAGGTGCCATCCAATGCCATGATCTGCTTGCGATGAGTCATAATATCCTTCGCCTCTTTCTGATCCAGGGTAAAAATATTATTGATCATCTCCGCTTCACTTTCCTGCAGCACACCATTCTCATGCCCTTCATTTACCATGGACATAATTTCCTGCTCTGTCAGATCTTCTCCGGCCGTCCACCGTCCCTTTCCAAATATTCGCTTAAAACCTTTTCCGAATGTATTAAACGGACTACTGTCATCCTCCATTGTCTCATACTCCTCCTATGTAATTTACAATTCCAGACTGATTCGCAGCGCCTTTCCTACTTTTTCCATAATTTCACTGTCCAGATGACAGATTTTATCTTTCAGGCGCACTTTATCTATGGTTCGCAGCTGCTCCAGCAGAATCACAGAATCTTTCACCATATGATAGCGGACTGCATTCAGCTCGATATGGGTCGGTAATTTTGCTTTATTCATCCGTGATGTGATTGCTGCACAAATCACGGTAGGGCTGTGCCGGTTGCCGATATCATTCTGAATGATCAGCACCGGTCGCACACCCCCCTGCTCCGATCCAACCACCGGTCGCAGATCTGCATAATAAATATCTCCTCTTCGAATCAACATGTCACACACTCCATCTGTTCAGGTTGTTTTCATTCTTCCCATTTTCAGCGTGCGTATTCTGTTTTCATCGAAATTTTTTCAGCATCTGCCCGGGCTATTTCTGTTTTACATAAACCCGTGGGATTCTCTTGTTGAGATCGCAGACAAATTCATAATTAAACCGGCCGGACAGATCTCCAAGTTCCTCTAGCGTGATACACTCTGCACCATCTCTTCCAATGAGAGTTACTTCATCTCCCGGACATACATCTGCAATATCTGTCACATCCACCATCATCTGATCCATGCAGACTCTTCCACAAATTGCTGCACGTTTGCCATGGATCAGCACATAACCCTGATTGGACAGGCTGCGCGGATAACCGTCCGCATATCCTACCGGCACCGTTGCGATCCGCATCGGATGCTCCACCTCAAATGTTCCACCATAACTGATGATTCGTCCCGGTTCCAGTTCTTTGACATGCACCACATGACTTTTCAGGGAAAGCAATGGCTGTAAATCAATATTTTCTTTATTCACTTCATCCGACGGCCACAGACCATATAAAATAATGCCCGCCCGGACAATATCTTTGTTATATTCCGGCAGATCCACAATACCTGCACTATTTGATACATGGTGGACCGGAATAGACACCTGACGTTCCTTCAGCCAGGTGATCATCTGCTCATAAGCAGCCTCCTGTTTCTTTGTAAATGCTTTATCTGTTTCATCTGCCTTGGAAAAATGAGTAAAGATTCCTTCTATCATAATATGCGGCAGCTTTGCAATCTGTGCGATCTCATCTGCAGACTGCTCCGTCACCTGAAAACCGATACGGCTCATGCCGGTATCCAGTTTGATATGGATCTTACAGATCTTATCCTGTCTCATTGCTTCCTCAGACAGCTGTTTTGCACGTATCAGAGAAAAAACTGCCGGACGCAGATTTTCCTGTACGATCTGTGCATCGTATTCCGGAAACGTATAGCCCAGGATCAGAATCGGTTTTTTGATTCCGTTCGTATACAATTCCTCCGCTTCTTCCGGCGTTGCAACTGCGTAACCCCAGACATCCTCCCGTTTTTCCATGACTTCTGCAAGTGGAACGGCACCGTGTCCGTAACCATCTGCCTTCACCACGGCAATAATCTTCGTTTCCTTTCTGATACAGCGATGTATTTCATCCAAATTATGTGTTAATGCATCCAGATCAATGTCTGCACATATTCTCCGATATTCTTTCATTGTCTTTTTGTGTCCTCCTGTTTCCGCAACACATCCATAAGTCCATCCACAATATCACTGGCCATCATAGCACAATGTCCCACACGTTCTGCCGCTGCATCTCCTGCCAGACCATGGATAAAGACACCAAGGGCTGCCGCCAGATACATGTCCAGCTTCTGCGCCAGAAGTGCTCCAACCACACCGCTGAGCACATCTCCGGCTCCGGCTGTTGCCATACCGTGATTGCCACTGACATTAATATAACTTTGTCCATCCGGCTGTGCTGTGATCGTTCTTGCATCTTTTAAAACTACAGTAATCTGATGCTCCATTGCAAACTCCTGTGCTGTCTGTACCAGCCGGTCCCTGATTTCAGTGATTGGCCGGCCGGTCAGTCTCGCCATCTCGCCCAGATGCGGTGTGATCACCAGAGGAGACTGTACCAGTTTCCACCAGTCCGGATGCTTTGAGAGAAGATTCAGGGCATCCGCATCACACAGGCACGGAACCTGTATCCGTTTTAACAGTTCATACAACATACGTTCCGACAAATCCGACTGACTGATTCCGGGACCTGCCACTACAGCATCTGCCCAGTGCAATTGTGTTTCTACAAATTCTACCACATCTGTCCCGTTATTGTAAACTGCCAGAACTGCCTCCGGCACCTGTTCCTGCAAAATTATCCGGTTTTCTTCCACCGTTGCCACCCTTACCAGACCACAGCCCATGCGATAAGCTGCTTTTGCCGCAAAAACAGCTGCTCCTGCCATCTGCTTCGATCCCGCCAAAATCAATAATTTTCCGTAGCTTCCCTTATTCGAACGGTTCACACGCCGCGGCAATCGGTTCAGATCCGATGTCTCCAGCACCTTCAGTTCCGGTTTGATCTCATACAAACTCTGCTCATCGATGCCAATATCTGCCACTTTCAGCTCACCGGTATATTCTGCTCCCGGATACAACAGCTGACCGGCTTTGATAAATCCAAAGGTCACCGTCAGATCTGCTGCAAACGCCGTTCCCATAACAGCACCGGTATCAGCTGAAATGCCGGATGCGATATCAACTGCCACTTTATATCCATCCTGTTCCGTCATTTTCTGAAGAATTTCTGCATATTTTCCCGTTACCTCACGGCTGAGCCCGATGCCAAACAAAGCATCTACGATCACGTCCACGATGTCTTTTGGATACTCATCAGAAATTTCCACTCCATACTGTTCTGCAATAAACATCTGCCGTTTTGTTTCCTCCGTCGCTTTTTCCCGGTTTCCGGCAAAATAAATTGTCACATTGTATCCCTTCAGATAAAGCAGCCGTGCAACCGCCACGCCATCTCCTCCGTTGTTCCCGGACCCGCATACTACCAGCACTTTTGTCGCCGGATCTGGATAACGCTTTACAATCTCCTGCATCGTTGCCAGGGCAGCCCGCTCCATCAGAACTGCTGAGAGCATTCCCCGTCGCCGCATCGTATTTTCATCACACTGTTTCATTTCACGACTGTTCAAAATATATTTCATGACAGTTCCTTCCCTTCTATAACAAAACGCAATTTCCTATCATCATATGCTAAAAGCGCCCTGTCCTTACAACAAAGCGCTTTTTATTCCCTACCTATTTATCATCCTGCCTGCGAACAATGTTATAAGACAGCTGCATTAAACTGTCCGATAAATGAACATTTTCTACAACGACATCATCCGGAAGTTCCAAATCCAGATGTGCAAAATTCCAGATCGCATGGATGCCAAGTTCTACCAGCTTTTCCGCTGCCTGTTCTGCTTTTTCCTTCGGAAGTGTCAGAACTGCAATATCCACACGCTGTGTCTTTAAAAACTCCGGAAGTTCATCCATCATATGTATCTCAATTCCACGTACTGACAATCCAGCCAATGCCGGATTTACATCAAATAATCCTGTGATCACAAATCCACGTTTTTCAAATTTTACATAATTTGCCAGTGCCTGTCCCATATTACCGGCTCCGACAACAATAATATTATGCTGTCTGTCAAGACCAAGAATCTTACCGATTTCCTCATACAGATACTGTACATTATAACCATATCCCTGCTGACCAAATCCGCCAAAATTATTCAGATCCTGCCGAATCTGTGATGCTGTAACTTTCATGCGGACACTGAGTTCATTGGATGAAATCCGTTCGACTCCATCATCCAATAATTCTCCCAGATATCGATAATATCGAGGCATGCGCCGTATGACAGCCTGTGAAATTTCCTTCTGCATTGTTTCTATACTCCTTCAACCATCTGCAACGTTCTGCAGTTATCTATGGTTATTATATACACTTCATTTCTTTTTGTCAATTTTTTATCAATCTGATGCAAGTGCTTCCCACTCTTCATACAGACCATCCAGTTTTTCCTGGACTTCCACCTGCTCACTGTGCAGTTTTCCTAGTTTGGCTGAATTAGTAGCCACCGCCGGATCCTGGAACTGTTTCTCCAGCTCCGACAGTTTTTCCTCCAGAGATTCAATTTCTTCCTCAATCTTTTTCACACGGTTCTGGATTTTGCGCTTTTTGGCCTGCTCTTCTTTCTGAGACTGCCAGTCTGTTTTCCCCTCAGAAACATCTTCTTTCACAACTTCCACCGTTTCACCGGTATTCAGATAGACCCGTTCATTTGTTTCTTTTTTCTCCAGATAATAATCATAATTGCCAATGTAATTGACAATCTTCTGCTCTGTCAGATTCAGAATCCGGGTCGCTGTCCGGTTAATAAAATAACGGTCATGAGATACAAACAACACCGTTCCCTCATAACGGTTCAGAGCCGATTCCAGAATCTCTTTGGAAGCGATATCCAGATGATTCGTAGGCTCATCCAAAATCAGGAAGTTTGCCTCAGAGAGCATCAGTTTTGCCAGTGACAGACGACCGCGCTCACCACCACTTAAATCACTGACCCTTTTAAACACATCGTCCTCGGTAAATAAAAATGCAGCAAGAATATTTCGAATCCTGGTCTGGGTCAGTTTTGGATAATCGTCCGCAATCTCCTCCATCAATGTCTTCTCCATATGAAGAACCTGCTGCTCCTGGTCGTAATATCCGATTTTCACATTCGTTCCCAGTGTGAATGAACCTGCATCTGCATCCACTTTTTCATTTAATATTTTTAAAATCGTTGTTTTTCCGGTTCCGTTCTGACCGATGAGAGCCACCCGTTCGCCACGCTTGATTTCAAAAGAAATGTCCTGAAACAGTTTCTTTTGATCATAAGCTTTGGACAGACCTTCCACCCGCAGTACATCGTTTCCGCTAATAACAGAAGGCGTCAGTGTCATATGCATCTCAGATTTTTCTTCCTGCGGTTTTTCCAGTACATCTATTTTTGCCAGCTGTTTTTCACGACTCTCCGCACGCTTTATCGATTTTTCACGATTGAAAGATTTCAATTTTTCGATAACTGCTTCCTGATGTTTGATTTCCCGCTGCTGATTGTAATAGGCACGCAGTGCTTCCTCCCGGGCAAATGCTGCTTTCTTCGCATACTCCGTATAATTGCCGTCAAAAACCGCAGATTTATGCATACTGATCTCCACTACTTTTGTGACAATCCGATCCAGAAAATACCGGTCATGGGCAACAATCACAACAGCACCTTTGTAATTCATCAGAAATGTCTCCAGCCACTGAATAGATTCGATATCCAGGTGGTTCGTCGGCTCATCCAACAGGATGATATCCGGATGAGTCACCAGCAGACGCGCCAGAGACACACGTGTCTTCTGTCCACCGGACAGTTCGTTGCAGTGTTTTTCAAAATCATTCTCGGAAAATCCAAGACCTTTTAACACACCGGAAACCTCACTGCGATATGAATAACCATCCCTGGCTTCAAACTCATGCAGCAGCTTATGGTAGCTCTCCATATAAGATTCCATCTCTTCTTTTGATACAGACTGCATTCCTTCTTCCAGTTCACGGATTTTCTGCTCCATATCAATGAGCTGGCGTTTTCCTTCCAGTACTGTCTCATAGATTGTCCGTGCATCGTCCATATCCTGATGCTGTGCCAGATACCCCAGTGTCTTTCCTTTTGCCAGGGTCACCGTACCTTCATCCGCCGGCAGTTCCCCAACAATAATTTTCAACAGCGTGGATTTTCCGGCACCGTTGATTCCTACAATCGCCACTTTTTCCTGATCTTCCACATGAAAACTCACATTTCGGATCACCGGTTCCACACCAAATGATTTGCTGATATTTTGACATGCTAAAATCATATGTTTTCTTCCTCACCTTAAAAATGGAATCCTGCAGTCCGCAGGATTCCTGTTTTTCATTTTTCTTTATCGAATCAGTGTCCATTTATGCCGGATAGATCTGAGTCTTTCTGTTCTATCTGACTCTGAACCATGCTTCGTATTTGGCAGCTTGCAGAATCAGCGATTAAAGCAACACTGCTTTTTGTGTACTTCTTATGCGTACAGTTTCTCCAGTGTCTCACGAATTGCTTTGATAAAATCAAGGCTGTTCAATACAACCGGGTTTTCTAATTCTGTAATTAATGCCAAATCTTTTGTCATTTTACCAGATTCTATTGTATCAATACAAGCTTTTTCCAGATTATCTGCAAATTTTACTAATTCCGGCAGACGATCCAGTTCTCCACGTTTGCGCAATGCACCGGTCCATGCAAAAATCGTTGCTACAGAGTTGGTAGATGTCTCCTCGCCAGCCAGATGTTTGTAATAATGTCTCATAACGGTTCCGTGTGCAGCTTCATACTCGTATACGCCACTTGGGGAAACCAGTACAGAAGTCATCATAGCCAGAGATCCGCATGCAGAGGAGATCATATCACTCATAACATCACCGTCATAGTTTTTGCAGGCCCAGATAAATCCGCCTTCCGCTTTCATGACACGGGCAACCGCATCATCGATCAGTGTGTAGAAATACTCGATGCCTGCAGCCTCAAATTTTTCTTTGTACTCTGCATCATAGATATCCTGGAAAATATCTTTGAATGTATGATCGTATTTTTTGGAAATCGTATCTTTTGTTGCAAACCAGAGATCCTGCTTCAAATCCAGTGCGTAGTTGAAGCAGCTTCTTGCAAAACTCTCGATGGATTTGCAGATATTATGCTGTCCCTGAACGACACCTGCACCTGTAAAGTTGTGTACAAGTTCTCTTACCTCTGTTCCGTCCTCAGCAGTATAAACCAGTTCAACTTTTCCCGGTCCCGGAATCTTCATCTCAGAAGCTTTGTATACATCACCGTAAGCGTGACGGGCAATGGTGATCGGTTTTTTCCAGTTCTTTACGCATGGCTCAATGCCTTTTACCTTGATTGGTGTACGAAAAACTGTTCCATCAAGGATCGCACGAATGGTTCCGTTCGGGCTCTTCCACATTTCTTTTAAATTATACTCTTTTACGCGGGTTGCATTTGGTGTGATAGTTGCACATTTTACAGCTACACCGTATTTCTGTGTGGCATAAGCAGAATCGAAAGTTACCTTGTCGTCTGTTTCATTTCTGTACTCCAGTCCCAGATCGTAATACTCTGTCTTCAGATCTACAAATGGAAGTAATAACTCGTCTTTGATATATTGCCAGAGAATTCTGGTCATTTCGTCTCCATCCATTTCAACTAACGGTGTGGTCATTTTAATTTTTTCCATGGTAATTATCCTCCGATCCTTATTTCCCGTTTTTCTGATTCTCTACACTTGATTCCTGCAGCAGATTATCCCAGCCACAGTGATCGATATTTTCAATGGTTCTCATGATATGTTGATTTGCCAGCATTTGTGCTTTCTCCGGATCATGATCATGAATGGCCTGTGCGATCATCCGGTGCTCATCATTTGATTTTTCCGAACGCTCTTTTGATTTCAAAGTCATCTTACGTACCCGTTGCACATAATTATGAAAATCTGTCAGTACCCCGGCCAGCACTTTGCTTCCGGATGCCTGATATAATGTCTCATGAAACTTATTATCCAATTCAAATACCTGACCACTATGTCCCTTCGACACATGAAACTCTGTCAGGTATACAATTTCTTCCAGTTCCTCAATCTGCTCCGGAGTGGCTTTTTTCGCTGCCCACTTGGCACACAAACCTTCCATCACAGATCGTATCTCATAAATATCATTCAGATCTTCCTTGGAAAATCCGGTCACATGTGCGCCTTTGTTCGGTGTGATAGTCACCAGCCCCTGAAGTTCCAGCTGACGCAATGCCTCACGTACCGGAGTCCGGCTGACCCCCAACTCATCGCCTATCGTTTTTTCCTTCAATTCCTCATCCACTGCATATTTGCCGGACAAAATGTCTTCCTGTAGTTTATGAAATACTTTTTCACTAAGCGAATGGTTATCTCCCATCCTGTTTTGCCCCCTTATTATAAAATAATACCCAGTTCCTGGCAACACTCTGTAATTTTAACAACCAGCTCGTTATCTGTCAGAACAGTTACACGGCCTTCATCATACTGCTCATCTACCCAGTCTTTCAGTTTATGCACCAATTCTGAGTTTTTGTCCAGATGACGCTCCTGCGGCAGTCTGTAATAGCTGTTGATCCAGTGTGCGATTCCAGCCAGACCGGAAGTATTGGAAATAGATACCAGTGCCGGTCTCTTTAAGAATTTTTCTGTATCAAAAATATTGTAGATTTCTTCGTTTTTCAGCAATCCGTCTGCATGGATTCCGGCTCTTGTTACATTGAAGTTCTTGCCGGCAAACGGTGTTCTGCTCGGAAGTGTGTAATCCAGATCCTTTTCAAAATAATCAACCAAGTCTGTGATCACGGTAGTATCCATGCCATCCAGTGTTCCTTTCAGCTGTGCATACTCAAATACCATTGCCTCCAGTGGTGTGTTACCGGTACGTTCACCGATACCAAACAGAGAACAGTTGACACCACAGGCGCCATACAGCCATGCTGTGGTAGAATTGGTAACCGCTTTATAAAAATCATTGTGTCCATGCCACTCGATCAGTTCAGACGGTACACCGGCATGTGTGGTCAGACCGTAAATGATACCCGGTACGCTTCGCGGAATAACAGCACCCGGGAAGTTAACACCATATCCCATCGTATCGCAGGCACGCACTTTGATCGGAATCTTGTATTCATCCATCAGTTTCATCAGTTCCACACAAAACGGAATCACAAATCCGTAAATATCAGATCTTGTGATATCTTCCAAATGACAACGTGGGCTGATACCTGTCTCCAGACATTCACGGATGACACTCAAATAATGATTCATGGCCTCACGTCTGGTCATTTTCATTTTATAGAAAATATGGTAATCGGAACAGCTGACCAGGATACCTGTCTCACGCAGTCCGATATCTTTTACTAATTCAAAATCCTGTTTGCTTGCTCTGATCCAGCTTGTAACTTCCGGAAACTTATATCCGCGTTCCATACATTTGTAAACTGCATCACGGTCTTTTTTGCTGTACAGGAAAAACTCACTCTGGCGGACAATTCCCTTTGGACCGCCAAGTTTATGCAAATAATCGTAAATCGTTACAATCTGATCGGTAGTGTACGGAGCTCTTGACTGCTGTCCGTCACGGAATGTCGTATCTGTGATCCAGATATCGTCCGGCATATTATGCGGTACAATTCGGTCATTGAACGCAATTTTCGGAATCTCTTCATATGGGAACAGATTTCTAAATGTATTTGGTTCATCTACATCTACCAGCTGATAAAAATGCTCTTCCAACTGCAACAGATTATTATGCTTATTCATTACTACTTTACGCATGTTATTCGCTCCTCACCTTATATACTTGTATACAATCATGTGTATTGTATGCAATTGAACTCATTGCATACAATCATACATTCTCTTTTTCACTTTGTCAAGTTAAAGCAAAAAATTTTTTATAAAAAAACAGAAAACAGAAAAACAAACAAAAATCAGAACGAATAAACAGAAAATACAATCAATGATAAAAAATACGCGTTTTTTTCAGGAAACACTGACAAGCCACATACATACTATGAATTGTAAATAAAAATCTGGAGGCTATCAACATGAGTGATTTAGCTGCTACAAACTGTGGATGCTCTAACGACAACGGATGCGGATGCAATAACATTATCTGGATTATCTTACTTTTGTGCTGCTGCGGCGGCGGATGTGGAAATGGCAACGGCTCTTTCCTGGGTGGAAATGGCTGCAGTGAAGCAATCTGGATCATCCTGCTTCTGTGCTGCTGTGGCGGATACGGTGGAAACAACAATGGAAACGGCTGTGGCTGCTTCTAAACCTCAAGAACCGGAGGCGTCAACGCCTCCGGTTCTTATTCTTCTCAGATTCTTTTCTCTGCCACTCCATCTCCTTCTGCCGTTCCCGTTCTTCCTTTTTCCGCAGGCAGTCTTCATCTATCTCATATACACTTTTACCATCATAAATTAATTTTCCCATATGCGATATCCTCCATAATCAGGCAATGAATTCTCTATTATTATATGAAATAAACTTATTTTCGCCTGTTTTATTTATACTCTTCTCTTTTATTGCTTTCCTTTCATGGATTGTAATTTTCTACTCATAATCGCATACTTTTTTCATACATTATAGAAAACATCAGATATGGACGTGATACCTCCTATGAATGAACACGAAAACGAACATACACCACCTGTACTGGATACTCTGATACAAAACCGGCCGATCCAGATGTTGAAAGCCATTGTGCCCTATCTCTACGAGCCGCAGCAGCGCATGGTCTCCATGATGGTCCGGATGATCGAACTGCAGCGCACGATGCAGTTATTTGATGCCGCTCCGGAAATGCAGGCACAGGAATTGCGGATTTGTTCCAACGAGTCTCCCACAGAACGTACCCATCAGATTCTGAATGTCCTGCGGGAATATTGCACACCACAGGAACGGGATCAGATTGACATGATTTTAAATCTTCTCGACATTACCTCTGTGACAGGCATTCTGAATATGTAAAAATGATTCTTTTTATTGCCATCACGCTCATACATATCTCGCATATGTAGTCTATTTCAATTTGAAAATAATACTATCAGGAGGACTTATTTATGGATCAGAACTTTTTTTCACAAAATCCGGCTTTTCAGAACATATCCCCGGAAAAACTAGCCTTCCTCATGAATTTCATGAATCAGGAAAAGCCAAATTCTTCCAGAGATATGATGGCTTTTCTTATGAATTTTGTCGCAAAAGCCAAAAATCAGAATCTCTCGTTTACCACAGACGAAACCGATTTTATTATCCAGCATCTGCGCCAGGGACTAAATCCCGCGGAACAGCAAAGAATCGATCGAGTGCTGCAAATGCTGCGGAGGAAAAAATAATCCCCCCTGTTATCCTGCACACTATCCTCTGCGCCATCTTGCTTATTATTTCTTCTTATATGCAAAAAGACTGAGCAGAACTTCTATTATTCTGCTCAGTCCCCTGTCATTTACATTCTCAGAAATATATACTTAAAATACCATTTTTTTACTGTATGTGTATTATAATATACTTGTGCTTTATACATATTCATCCTCTGTCTGTTTCTTCAACGCCAGAAGTTCCCACATCTTTTCGATATATCTTGCACTTGGATAATTGTAAATCAAAGTTGCCTTTTCCCAATCCGTTAATTCTATCTGATTCTCCTGCATCATGTTTTTATAATCTTTGGATACCACAAGATCAAACATCATTTATCCTCCTGAATCCAAGTTCCCTTCAATTTGAATTGCTTCTACATATTTATTCTTTAAAATAAAACACTTTCCCCTTTGGATGAAACGGCAATTTATTACCTTTCGGCAGCAAAAACGCGTGCTCCCGTTTTATTTTTAAATCATGTTCTATCATTCCATCTGTAATGATCAGAATTGGACCGGTTACTGGAAAGTCTTTTGCTTTTTCCAGGCAATCAACACCCGGTTGCAAAATTGTTCCCCCGCGGCCAGTCACTTTTACTTTTCCAGCAATCTCTTCCGGTGCCAGATAACTGACATCTGTTGCTTTTGCATCACAAAAAATAATTCGTACAAAAGGAACATCCTTTGCAGATGCATAACTGGCAATCGACCCCAATGCCATCCCCAGCTGTTTTTGTGACATAGAGCCCGAAGTATCCACCACAACGCCAAATGTTCTGCTCTCAAGATCCTGGCTCCAAAGAGCATAACTTGGTCTCGGAATGTCCGGTGTCGCCCCTTGCCTTCTGCTTGGTCTTGCATAACTGCGATGCTTTTCCAGGGGCGGAAATTGATCATCAAACCAACGCGCCAGTTCCACATCCCAAGGAATCACAGGCATGGATAATGCCCTGATTTCTTCCACTAAACCTGCTGGCAGATATCCACGTCCGTTTGCCACATGAAAATCCAGTCCTTCCCGCAATGCACTCTTGAAAAATTCATCCAGAGACACGCCTTTTCCCATTCCTTCAAAACGAGGACCATTACCGCCAAAAATATCCCCTTTTCCATATCCGCGAAACGTATCCAATTTTTTGTATTTCCGTATTTCTTTGACAATTCTGTCATAAATAGCTTCCGCAGACATATTATGCAGCGTTTCATCATACAACAGTCCTTCCGATGGCATTTCACCGATTTCCATCTCATTCAGCCAGTCATTAATGACATAATCACAAGCCACATTCCACAAATAAGGATCTCTGCCATGACAACGTTTGTGGTGTTGCAGCCCTGCATGAAGATATTCATGCGCCAGAACAAACATCCACTCTTTTTCGGACAACTGGCACGTTGGATTGACGTAGATGACACCTTTTTCTGCATCCACTGCCGCTATATGTATCTCATATTTATGACATAGGGTAATATCCTCTACAATCTGAAAAGATGCTGCCACGCCGCCAAGAAGCGGATAATGTGTTAAAAACCAGGCTGCTGCATGCGCCACAATCGTATCTTTTTGTGGCGTAAACTCATATCCCCCGGCATTGCTGATTGCAGATTTAATAGAATGCGTGATTGCATAAGAAAACGTTTCCACATACTCGTTTTTCTCTCCATTTTTATAAAATTTTGGAGACTCCACACCAATCATATCTTTTAATTTTTCCGAATTTGTCCCATACTGCTGTATACCACTATCCTGTTGTTTCAAAAGATATTCGTATATTTTTCGCTCATCGTTCAGTTTAATTGCATATAATTCCGCCGGGTCTTCACAAATCGGCTCCCCAAGTCGTATGTCATACAGAAATCGCGTAATGTAAATATCACATGCCTTATTCCAGAGTGTCGGAATATACTCTAACTCTGAAGGGATTTTGTCACGGTCAAAATGTCCAAATGCAAGATGCAGCAAATTATGCGCCAGGATATAACACCATTGTTGCGGCGAAATCTTTGCCTTTTCATTTACATAAACATTGCCATCCTTCGCGACACACGCAATGCTACCTTTTGCATTCAGGTGAGATGTTTTGGACCAAACCACACCATCCAGCTTATGAAAAAGAGGATGCTGATCCAATAACTGATATCCCGAAGTCAGATTCTGATATCCCGGTGGTTTATCTTTTTCCCAATAGTATCTTGCAACAAATCGCGGCATTTTTACACCTCTTTTCCTGCATTTTCCTTAACTTACAAATCTATCATCAGTTATTTCTCAAACCATATCATTTAATGCACCAGCCTCGGCAGATCTCTGATTACCTCCATCATAAACCAGTCCGGTAAAGCTTCCTGGTCATCCGCCGCGACTGTCATCTGCGCAATTTCAAAATTAATTGCAGATAATTCTTTAATCATACCTTTTGCCCGATAGACAAACGAAAGCATATTTCCGGAAATATCCTGTTTGCTTTTTGGAAGTTCCGTAAGCAATTTTGCCCGGAAAGACTGCGCCAAAAAATAAAGGACATCCCGCTCTTCTGGTTTTCCCGGCCATTTTGCTTTCTGTGCAATAATCTCATCCAGCAAGTGTGTATTTCGCAGCGTCTTGGTATACGCCAGAAACATGCCTGCATGTGCGTCAGAAACGCAGGCATACGCAAGCATTTTTAAAGTCTCCATTGAGACCGCTCGCTTTCCGGCACCATACTCTGTCAGCGCATCACTGAGCATATGCCAGGAGCGCGGTGTAGAGAATGGTTCTTCTGTCTTTGGCGGTTCTGAGAACAGATGATCCGGTCTTTGAATAATATAATCGATCACCCATGGATGAAGTCCTTCTGACTGTGCCCATTTGATCCACTGTCTGGCATCTGCTTTCATCTGAACATGAAACATACGGTTGATCAATGCTGATGACATTGTTTTTACAATTGCACTGTCCTGTGCCCGGTTTCCGGCGCCCACTACAATGCTTCCCTCTGGCAGATGATATTCTCCAATTCGGCGTTCATGGATCAACGAATAAAATGCTTTCTGCACTTCCTGTGTACAAGCATTTAATTCATCCAGAAAAAGAACATACGCTTCCTTCCGTGCGATCATCTTCGGAGGAAGGAATTCAGAAGTCTCTCCCCGGATCTGTGGAATACCAATGATATCTTCCGGTGCAAGCTGGCTTCCAAGAAGGGAAACACATGGCATTTCTACTTCCCGCGCAAACTGTTCCACCAATGCAGATTTCCCGATTCCCGGAGCGCCCCAGATAAAGACTGGTCTGACCGGTGCGATATTGATTAAAATTTCCAATAAATCATTTTGTGTTACACTAATTGGTAAATTCATCTATACATGTTCCTTCCATCTAACTAAGTGCGTCTCCATCCTTAACGCAGATAACTTCTATTTTTCATTCTATCTGGCGTAAAAACATTCCCCAGTTTCCAAACAAATGCCAGCCAGTCTTCCTTCTGAAAAACAGGCTCCACAATCAAGTGCTATATGATTGTTTTTCTGGTAAATGTATCCATGTCTATCGCTTCCGGGAATCAACTGCGTCGGCGTATGACCGGTAACCACTATTTTATCCTGATAATAAGGAACACTATAATCCGGTCTCGTCCACACCAATTCATCCAATGTGTATGCATCCAGCGGTTTTTCTTTTTCGAAATTTCCCAGTCCACCATGCACCAGTACATAACTCTGTCCATTTATTTCCAATTCAACATACAACACAAAATTTTCCATGAATTCCAATACTTCTTTGCGCTTTTTCTGTGACAAAAAAGTAAATTCTAACGCAGTTGTTCCACCACCATTCAATCGCATCCAATCCTCCAGATTTTCTAACTGTTCCGCAGATAAACGATTCAGAAAATCCTCTGTAATTTCATTCAGCATAAGCTTTAAGCTAGAAAGCGCCATAACTTCATGATTTCCCGCCAGACAAGTACAATTTGGTAACGACATCAGCATTTGTAATGCTTCCATCGGATATTTTCCCCGATCCACAACATCACCCAAAACGTACATTTCATCTTCTGCCTTCAAATCCATTTTTTGTAAAAGCATTTTTAGCTGTTCTGCTTCTCCATGGATATCTCCTATGACATAGGTGTGCTTGTCCATTTAATCTCCTCTCGTGCTTCTTCAATGCATTCACATTTTACTTTCTTCAGTTTTCTACCTCGTAAAGCTTATCCATAATCTCTTGCTGAAGCATTTTACATTCCTCCAGCTGTTGCTCCGTAGATCTCAGTACTGTATCATGCGTTTCACTAAACATATGTATGAAACCTGTATTTGTATCTTCATCATAAGAGAATACACATTGAAACGCTTCGACATATGATAGTTCTTCTGCATACGCCTTCCATTGCTCTGATATACCCATTCCCAACGCTTCTTCACTTTTTCCAAATCGTTCTCGTAGTTCCCCTGTTGTCTTCGCTGTAAAGAAAAGACTGTGTATATTGATTCCAGATTTTTTTATTTGAACAATCTCATGTGGTTCTATCAGTAGCAACACTTTCTTCCCTCGAAAACATAAATTACAGATTTTTGAATCAATGACCGCTCGTTTCAATATTATATATTCCTTCGGATACTGTTCCTGTAGTACACTTTTCAATTTTCTTTTTTCCAGTTCTGAAATGAAACCAGAAACTATCCATATACTCCCAGAAGCTTTTTGTATCAAGGATTCCCCTATATGCTTGTAATACATTGTTTTGTTGTGATTAATGTAATCTGAACCTTTTATATCATATTCAATATCTTCTATTTTCCCCTGTACACGATATATATCAACACCCGCAATCACCCCTTTGCATGACCACTGATGTGTTCCATCCCCAAATACGAACGAGACTAAATCCCCCTTTTCAAACAGCGGTTTTCGAAATTCATACTTCCTATTAATGCTTTCTTTTTCCTGTATCGTTTTCACATTATTCAGCAAAATAGCTTTCATACAAACGTCCTCGGTAAAATAAGCACTTTTAAACTGTATGGGATCTCCTAAAGGTTTTTGGCATTCCATATATTTCGGATAAAAATCGGAACGTAAAATCAATATTCCACCCCAGATTTCTATACTTTTCCATCCTGTGATCTCCCTATCATAATGTAACCGGCCATCTTTTCCAATATATTTTGTCAGCAAAGGAATTGCCTGATGCCATGCCGAATAAAAATTCAAAACATCCAAATCATATCCTTGGAACTGATATATCTGACCCTCATCGGATATCATAATAATACAACCAGGGCCTCCAAGCCCTGAAGGTCTGATCAGTTCATAAACTATGATGTTTTCAAAAAAAGCATCCGATAAATCTGCTATTTCAACTTGTATCCGGGCTTCATATTTCATACTTCTTTCCCGCCTCTCCTCAAAGGATTCACTAACTACACTTTTTCTGCTCCTGTCATGATTTCATGATCTCTTCCAGCGTCCGCGGTGTATAATCCATATAAGACAGCATACATCCCACGTTAAATGCCCGCAAATCCTTATTATATACATGACGGCAGTCATTCTCTTTCATCTGCTTTAAACACTGCTGATAAAATTGATCTTCTGCGCTTACGTGGGTATGTCCATATAATAAAATCTTTCCCCGTCCCATATTTTTCCAGGAAAAAATCGGATAATGGGATAACACCAATCCGTACTTTTCTTTTCCAACAGAATCATGAATCTCTTTGTAATCACAAATTTCTGCAAACAGCTGCTGATAACGGTAATCCGATACATCATCATGATTTCCCCTGATCAGCACCTTTCTGCCTTTCAGCCGTGCAACAAATGCAATCAAGTCTTCGTTTTTGCCCCGCATGCTCACATCGCCCAAAATATATACATAATCGCCATTCATCACCCGGTCATTCCAGTTTTTCAAAATCGTATCATGCATCTGCTGCACCGACTCAAAGGGACGCTGGTCAAAACGGATCGCATTTTCATGAAACAAATGCAGATCGCTGATATAATATTTCATTTTTCTCTAACCTCTTTTCTCACCTAGTGCCTGTTCTACCGCATCGTATCTTTTTGCATTTAACTGCTGAAGCAGGCAGCGGTATGGATCCAGTTCATCGGAAAGTACCATCTGATAAACCGTTGGATTAAATCCGCTGACCAAAGCCACACCAGCCTCATTTTGCTGCAACGGAATCGTATTTGTTCTGGAATAAACATTCCAGAACACCAGACGCGGCATCTGATATCCATTGGATTCATATTCATTGCAAATCTGCTCAAACAGAGACAGCAATCCACCTTTTTCACTTCTTCGCAAAGATCCCGGATATGTAACCGCAGAATCAAATTCCATATCTGAAATAATCAGAATATTGCGCGGCATATCCTCCTGCGGCATATCATTTGCAAGTGCAGTATTCAATATAAGCTGAAAAACAGCTTGAATATCGGTATTGCTGCATTCATCATAAGCACTGCATATCTCCAGTTTATCCCGCAAGGATTCAGTACAAGACAGATCTACGAGCTGTGGACATGCACTGAAGGTAATAAACTGATTCTTGAACTCTCCCCTGCAATGTTCTGAAAAATAAATAGCCAACGCTGTTGCTACATCCAAAGCCGTCATATCCGTATTTCCTACATTGACAGTCATAGATCCGGAACCATCCCGAACCACCAGAGTAGATGCGTCACCGGAAACATGATCCGGCAGTGCCTTCCATAATGCTTCCAACGTATCATCCTTAGCTTTTAAATTGAATTTCCAGCGATAAGAGCCTCTCTCATAATATTTTGAAACAATATCACTCGGGAATAAGGTATCCACATGGATTTTTTCTTCTCCCCGCACTAATTTATTCAGGAAATCCCTTCTGCGCATTTCGTCATTTTTCAAAAATGCCCGCCCATAAATTAAATTCGCCCGGGATGTCACTTTGCTATAATCAATATCATCCCATCGGTTTGCAGACATTTTCACTTCCACTACATTCAGGTAAGCTCTCAGTTTGGAAAGGATCTTGCGATATTCTTCTTCCGAAAATCCAAACGCCTGATAGATATCCCGCGCCAGTTTTCGTGTTTCCGCTGAACTTGTATGGCAGGATGGAAGCCACTTTGCCAATAAAGACACCTGGCCGCCTGTTTCCACAGCTTCCAGATCCCGCATCAGCTGCATTTTCATTGCACGTATAATTTCTTCGCCTGCCTGCGTATCAATCAGACAAAACCAATCATCAAATCGTCCATACTCCGGTATCAATAACACGACATTTTTTGCATATTCATAATGATTTTTCAGCAGCCAGTTCATACAGACTCTGAATATATGACGTTCTCCCATTCCATTTCCACGAATATCCCGGAGATAAAAAAGCCACTTTACTGCAAGAAGCGGATTTTCATAATATACCTTCGTAAACATCTGACGAATCCTCTCATTGCCCCAATCCCGCATACTGCTCACGGCGAAATTCGCATCCAACAGTTGTTTTCCGGAGGTTCTGTAACCAATCGCACCATTTTCTGTTGTCTGTTTTTCCTGTGTCATCTGTTTATACAGTTCATTCATAAATGCCATCTTCTTAACCTCCATACTGTCTGTTTTTCGCTCCGGCTGCAAATCGCATCCGATTTTTTTGAATACTGGCTGTTGGAATTGAACCAACCATCTCAGGATCCTCCTAATCATCCTCTAAAAATATTGCTGTAAGAATCTTATACAAGATTCACTTTTTATATCCTGCGCTCTGACCACTGAGCTAAGCCAGTCTAAGGAGAGGGTGGGATTTGAACCTACGACAAACGGCTTACCAAGCTTAAAATCATTGCTGTAAGAGTCTCCTACAAGACTCCATTTTTTTCGTTGCTCTACCTGCTGAGCTACCTCTCCGTATTTTATTTTTCCATCAGTTCATTGATGCTCTCAATCACCGATTCTTTTACCTGTGGAAAATCCATTTTTTGATCCGGATTTCCACAAATAATCCCTTTGATATCATAAGAAACCTCTTTTCTCTGATTCTCTGTTCCATATTCATGTATCTGTTCGATCACACCATATCCATCTTCCTCTCTGCCATCGTTTTTTACAGGAAAAAATACACATTCCTTCACTCTGTACTTCGGTCTGCCTAATTTTTGAAGGAAATCCTTTTCTCCCAATTCTTTGATTTCTTCATATAGAAGTTCTGCATCATCATAAGCGACATTGTCATGATAATGGCCAAAATACCAACACTTGTATGTTAATCTTTTTGCAATCTGATCCAGCCACTGCTCTGTGGATTTGTCAATTGTTTTTGCATCTACCAAATTCTGGTACTTTTCCCTCGGCTCATACACCATCGGGCAAGTATGGGACAATACATAATCCACCGTCCACTGTTGCTTGTCAAGCTGTGCTTCCACATACTTTTTAATTTCTTTTGATGGCTGTTCATCCGGGAACCAGGGAAGTCCTAGCATGATACGAAACGCTTTATCACCGCTGTAAGCACCTCCGATGGCAATCACCTTTTTCCCATTCATTTCATACATTTCACCATCTTTCGCAAATAGAATCGTAGAATGCGCATCTTCATAATAAACAAGACCTCCATGCCACACTTTTGTTCGATAAGACGAAATATTATATGGACGTTCTTCGTGATTTCCATGTACACATAAAAATGTCAATGGCATTTTGTCCAGTGCATTTTTCAATTCTTCATCCCTGTAATCCATGCAAAAATTGATGCCTGCATCTCCCAGAATGATCATACAATCATCTGGCGTTGTCTCATGATATCTGCAAAAAAATTCTATTTTTTCAAAATCACCATGACAATCTCCGGTTATGAAAAATCGGGATGAATTGTTTGTCTCCTGCTTCATAAATGCACATCGTCTCCTTTTAAGTATATTATAATGCTGCTGTCCTCTTCAGTCACTGAACCTGTAGTTTACTTTTTTCCAGTTTTCTATAAAGCGGACATTCGCAATCCGCTTTCGCTACTTGCTCATGAATGCAGTCGCTTTGCAACCTGTCAGTGGAAGCTTTTAACTCCCATTGACATAAGCATCCCCCTTACCCACCGCTTAGTACTCTATGCACTCGAAGCGGGGGGAATGCTTATTCTGCGTTCAAGTTCCGCTGCGTAAGCCCGCGTGTAACTATTCCAGTATCTGCATATTTCTTCTTCTGGTAAGGCCTCTGGTTCCGCATACAGAAATGCTATCAATTTTTATTCAAACAAGTTTAACTCTATTTGCAAGTCACATATTTCATCTGACAGCCTTTGTTTTTCTATGACCAGGAAAGCTCGCATTCTCTGATCACAGATTGCCTGCGCCTGTTCCATACTAAATCCATATTGATTTATTAATTCATTTTTTGCCTGCTGCAAATCATATGACGCATTTAGCAGATACATAACCTGATTTGAATGACTCTGAGCCCATTCAAGTGCAGCAAGAATATCCATGCGTTCTTCAAGTATTTCTTTTCGCTGCACAAAATATTCCGCAAAATCTCCCATCCAGCGCCGATTTCCGCAAAGTTCCTGCTCCCATGTTTCTTTCGTTTGTATCTCTATATATTCAACCATTTCATAAAATAATAGAATGAAAGCATCATGCAGCTCATTTCGTTCTGCATTTCTTCTGCAAACTTCCGCTTCTGACAAATCCTTCCACTTTTTTCTCAATGTCACATATTCTTCCGCAACCCGAAACATTCTTTTAAAAAGTTTTTCTGCCTCTGGATCTTTTTTTGCTATCTCAGTAAATTTATCGCAAATTTGCCAAAATACTTTTTTCTCAGATTTCTGTATTTTTTCCACAATAAGTTCCTTATATAATTTCACCATTGTTTTTATATCCATCACAGTTTCACTAAATCTTTCAGATCACGCAATTCATATCCACTGTATATTTTTTCTTTACAGCACACCCCTGTTTCAGTCCGCACACAGTCCAATACTGCCAGTTTTGGAACAGTCCGATTATCCTCATGTCTGTAATTTTCCAGCAATTTTCTCACTTGATTTTTCGATGATAATAAAGCAAACTGCGTAACCACATCATCTTCGCAGATTGGCTGTAAATAAAAAACTGCATTTAGCGGATCTTCATATAAAAAATCCCAATCATCGTCTTCTAATTCTATTCCTTCAAACGTTTGATTTTGCATATGAAGAATCACCTGTTCAAAAAATGCAATCTGCCTGTCCACATAACTGTCATATCCCGTTCCACAGGATAGAACATCCGACAGATACTGACCCTGCTGCAACACAATACGTTTTATATAAGGACTTTTTCTCTGTTCCAATTCGCTCATCCACGCATCCCATAGTCCGATAAATACATCCGTAAATTCTTCTGTGTTTCCACGTTCTCTGTAACGCTGTTCATACTCTGCTTTCAGACTTTTATCTGGATAGACAATCGTATATGAAATTTTATCTTCATCCAGGAAATCTAATATTTTTCCAATTGTAGGAATCACAATGTGCCGATCTGGGCAATATTGAAGAAGATATTTCACTGCCCAATAGTAATAAAGACACCAGTCTCTTCTCAATATCAAATCCCAATTTGCCTTTATCTCTTCCCCATCAATTTCTTCTTTTTCTGATATATCGGACAAGTTGATGTATTTAAATGGCATGGCAATCAAATCAATTGCTGCCGGATTTTCGTAACAAAAAGTTGTTTTTCCTGTACCTGCATAAGCTGCTATAACCATTCTTTTCTCTTCCTTTTTATCTATGCGTTTTCCATTTTTATCTGTTCTAATTCCAATTTCGTTTTTACCAGCAGATCAACTGCTTTTTCGTACAAATCTTTGTACAAATGATTGTCAACGTCTTCTGTTGCATCGTTCCAGTCGGTTGATATGCGTGATTCATTCACCGAAACATGATCTGCATTCCCCGCTAAAGAAAGAATGTACTGTAATTTTCCACTGATTTTCTGCATTTCTGCTTTCGTGAGCGTTCCTTTATATGTATGCAGTCGATATTTATCAACGGTTCGAATTTGTCCCACATTCACATATGTTATATGATCGTTCAAAGACACCTGTACGTTTCCGCTTCTCGGGGTATTTGTTAGCAAGGCAACCACGACACAGTCATTCCGCAAAATTTCCTGTGTATTGCTCAAGACAACTGCCGGTCTGCCTGTTGCCAGTTCCCTGCCTACAGAATCGTCATATTTCAAATAAAAAACGTCTCCTCTTTTAATCTCCATATGTGTACCTCTCTTTCCAATTCCCATATGTAGTTCTTCGATTACTTTTTAAGCTTATGCGAAACACTTACTTCTTGAGTGAATGCAATACTCTTGCAAAGGTTTTATAATTTCCTTCATCTCTCGGTGTACTATATACTGCAAATTCTATCGTCTCAAACGCCTTCCAATAATCTTTCAGCACATTTTTAGCAGCTAATGCCACAACCTCTGGTTTATTTTTAAATGCTCCACATCCAAATGCTCCCAGAATAACCACCTCATTTTCACATGCAGCAGCGACATCCAAAATCCTTCTCAATCTTTTTTCATGAACCTGCAGCAATTCTCTATCACTGATCTTAATGCATTCATTTCCATCCCCGGAATTAAACCCATTACTTGGTTTTTCTCTTAAGCTCGGCGCAGCACAGCTGATGATATTCACCTGATACCAGTCCTTTTCCGGTAGCAATGCAGGATTTGCTGTATCGGTTTTAAATATCGTAACTGAAGGTGTGTAAATAATATCATCATTATGAGTCGGGTTTTTGGCTTTTCTGTGTGGCGTATAAAACCCATTCCATGCGTACGGAACATTCAAATTAAAATACAGACCAGAACAGCGGCACAAACACTCTTCCTGTGCAGATGAGCCTTTTGTCACACCTCCGCCAGGATTCGACGCAGACGCGAAGTTCAGAACAGCAACCTTTTTGCCTCTGTATGCTGCTGCCGCATCAAAAGTTCTCTTTTTCGAAACAATCACGCTTGCATCCTTTGCATATCTGTTCAGAGACTGCACTCCAACGTTTTCTGTTTCTAAGATCACTTTCTGCATCCTTGTTGAAGCAGTTACCGCCTCTTTCAAGATTGGATTTTTCTTTACCAGGTTCTCTGTGTCTTTAAAAATTTCTATGTTTGTATCTCTTCCCATATCATCAAACTCCATTCTTCTATTTATAAATTCATCTGAACTGCGGCACATATTTCTTTCGATATCTATATACTAGTCCATATGCGTGTTTTTTGCACAACACGCTTTTTAATTTCATCTGCTCTCTGTAATCCTAATTCACTTTATACGCAAAAACCAATTCGTTTTGTTTCTTTTTGTTCTTCCGTCTCACCATCAGGTATATCATCCTTGACCAAAGAAAATAATTCATTTTTTCGAATTCTATCTGCACATTTCCACTTACAAAGTAATCTGACAGACTGCTTCTGTATCGCTGACTCTAACAGATTTCGTACATATCTTCCATTTCCAAAATTCTCTACATGACATATTTTTTCAAAGATGTCATGCGCCTCTTTTACGGCATCATCGGTAATAGAAAATCCTCTTTCCTGGATCATTAACTTGAAAATAGCAGATAACTCTTCTGCATTATAATCAGGAAAATCGATCCAGAACGGAATTCTGCTTTTTAAACCTTCATTTATCTTCATAAAAGCTTTCATTCTGTCACTATACCCGGCAAGGATTACAATTACCTCATCTCTATGATTCTCCATCTCCTGTATCAACACCGTCACTGCCGTATCACTCTTGAGTGAATAAGCCTCATCTATAAACAAAACGCCACCCTTTGCAGCCATAAAAGCTTCCCTTATTACAGAAACACAGCCAAATCCATCCAGATCCATTCCTCCATACGCTACAAATGCTCCACTTTTTAAAATTCCTTCTTCTTTCGCAATTGCAGCAAAAAGTTTTGCAACCGTTGTCTTTGCACTTCCCGGATTTCCGGCATAAATCATATGCATTGTTCCGGCTTGATATGCCCCACCCATTCTTTTCTTCCGCTCTTTTTCTACCAGATCTGTTGCTATGATCGTATCGATCTGCATTTTCACGGACTCCAAACCAATCATCTTCGTAAGTTTTCCCTTTGGAGACTCTGTACCTTTCTCCCGCTCCAGCATAAAATCATCTAAAAGATTGTTATGATACGCCTGTAAAATATTTTTATTCATACACCAGGGTTCAAATTGTTCGTATGCCCGAATGACATCTGTCTGTGAAAATGTTTCGCCGGGAAATTGTTTCATAAATTCTCTGGCCTGATTTGCATACTGGGAATAGTCGGAAGCTTGTATTAATCTCTTCAAATAGTTAACAGCGGCCTTTCTGTCTCCTGTTCCTTCTCTAAGCTGGACAGGCAAAATAAATTTCTGCAGATCAGGTAAAAGATAGTAGGAAAATCCCGGATGATCTAAATTATAGGTAAAAACGAACAGACACTCATTTTTATATCTCTTTACAATTTTTTCGATGTATGCACATACCATGCGATATTCAACCGGATCGCATCCAAATTTTTCCGTCAGGTCAAATACAACGACTCCTCCATAATTATTCTCGACAATTTTTTCAAGATAATTATCACGTTTGTATACATACGGATCGATTTCACTAATGATCTCTATTCTTCCTCCGCTGATACGGTTGGCCTGTTTCAGGGTACAAGCTAATCGTTCTGTCATATTCCAAACAGCTTCCTTACTTCTGCCGGAAATAAAATAATGAACCATATTTCCAGAATATTTCGTATGATTTGAATGTTGTTCTATGTTCGAAAGTTCAGCACAAAACCCTTTATCATATAGTTCCATTTGTGAGCACATTTTTTCCGGTATGATTTTCTCCTGAAACTCAAAATACTGCTCCTCATGTAAGGAAGTCCAGATAAGGTCATATATAAACAGATTCGAGATATCCTGAAAGCGGTAGCCAGCGACAAACTCTCTTCTTTTTGCCTCTTGATAGCACTCCGCAAATTCACACATTGTCAGTTCATTCGGTGACTGATGCGCTATCGTTTTGATTTCAAATGCAATTCTAAGTTCATTCATAATGTAGTCATAGACCGCTTCAAGTGTTTCCTTTCTCTCTTCAAAGCAAAATACTGCCCAAATATGATTCTCATTCTGCTGTCTATATGCCAAAAATCCGATATTATTTTTCAGTGTCTGATACATATAAACATTGATTGCCTTGATTGGTTCATAATAACTATAATTTCTCAATATTTTTCTCTCCTTCAGTAATTTCTGTATCGCTTCTTGTGTTCCGCAAACCACACAACCATAATATCGCATAATTCTTTCCTCTCCTGCTTTTGTATAAAAGGATATCAGGATCCCGTGGTTTTATTCCACCACGGAATCCTGATATCCTGTACTTCAAAAATATTTTACAACTTCTGACCTTTGTGATCATAAAATCCTTCAACTTCTACACACTCATCATGCATTTTCGCCCATTGCCTGATAGAATATGGACTTCTCTTTACCATAATCCGCACATTTTTGTCAGAACTGTTTTCTTTGTCAATAAAATAATCTTCTCCAAAGGATCTGTTGATTAGATCAAATGGGATACGTTTTATCCTTTCATTATATTTTATGATGATTACTGCCTGCATCGGCGGTTCATAGCTAAAAAATTGTCCACCAATCTGATGTTCGATCACTATTTTATGAAAATCGTCTGTCTTTTCCCTCAACTGACGATAATCTTCTATTGTACATTCTTCCTCACAAATCTCTATATCAGTCATGAGATCCAGCGGTGAAAAATTGTAATGTCCATAATACCCGCAGGCAGTATTCGTCGTATGCATGATGTTTACCAACCAAAATCTGCCCTCCGATGAAAAAATATATAATGGAAAGCATTCATAGACACCCGATCCACGTATAAATTCCCGGTTTCCAGATTCATCGAAATTGTAAAGTTTAAACCGCATCTTCGGATGTTTCCGGCCTTTACTTAGAAAGCAGTTATATATTTGATCCAAATTACTTAATACATCAACATTATCATAAGTAAGGTGACCTTTCGTCCACCTTGTTCCGGCAAACGTATAGTTATTTACAGGCTTTATTCCATTATCCTCATAAAGCTGCAATGCCGCTGCATAGCTCGGATTACTTATCTGTAAATTCTTTTTAAATGATTCCGCCAGATTTTCCCCTGCGCATACAGCTAAGCTGTCAACCAATTTCAGTTTCTCATCTATTAATACGTTATTCAGTTGCAGAGCACATTCACATAAGGCTTTCAATTCGATAAGGCCTATGGGTTGATTATAGAAAAATTGCCATTCTCGAAACCAGTTTTCTCCCAGATTTTCAGTATCAAAATCAATCCCTTATTCTCCCCCACCTTCTATTACTTCACATTTCTTTCGCTCAATATTTCTTATAATTCCATTGCTAATTAATTTTTCCAAATGTTTTGCCACTGTCTTACGATTTTGGTTTCTGCGGTCTTTTCTTTTCTCACTTCTCTTCTGCTTGCAATTATTATTATACTTTTTATCAATTAATTCATTAAATTCCCTGTCCTCAACCTCATAAATTTGCTTTATAATCTCATCAATGCAAAACGTATTTTCTTTATTCGAATTTTTCTGCAACCAATCTACAATGGCTACATCAATATCTGTTTTCTTATATGCGCTCATTCTTCCTCCTCATATGGTAAAATCAGCCAGTTGCCGCTTTCTGTCACCTGATAATATTTGTCTGTTTCCGTATCAACCATAAGTACCGGGATTCTGCCACTTTGCAGAACAGTACCATCAATGAAGTAATGGGACTCCCCGTCGTAGAAGATATCATGAAACCAGGGATTTCCTGCTATCTCTGCCGTTCCCACATGCCCGGCAACCACCTTCATATCCAAACCTTCTATTTTCCCTGTTTCTACCGGATACTTACTGATAAACATATCTTCACCGGTTCCCCATTCCCATAAATCTCCGGCATCTTCGTCAATTCCGGCATGAACGAAAATGGTCTTTCCATATGTATAATATCGCGGCAAATTTTCCATCCAATGAAGGTATTTATCGTCAGCTCCATCATCGGTGTTAAATATATCATAATAGGCCGTTTTTCGCATATAGTTGATCGTTGACTCACCTGACAGGACAAAATCTTCATGATTTCCCATCAGTGCCACGACTTTATCTGATCCATAGTGATGCTGTAAGTTCATAATTTTATCCAGAACACCATAGCTATCCGTGCCTCCATGAACGTAATCTCCCAGCAGACACAGCATCGTATCCGGTTTGTCCAATTGATCGATCACTACTGATAATGCTTCTTCAAATTCAACTAAACAGCCGTGTATATCACTCATACAATATATTTTCATATCATTTACCCCTTTTCTATTCTATCATTTCATGTATATGTTGAATAAGGTAAAGGCACAGCCGCATATAATCTTTTACCTGTATCTCATTCGGCTCACCGGCATCATATTGATAATCCTGTATGCTTTGCAGGGTATCACAGGCAGAGCAGGAGCCATAATACACGGATGTATATATGTAATCACCGGCATCCGGTTGATATGTATTTTTATGGAGAAAAAAGATTTTGGTGCCTCCATAAGTTCCATCATCAATCGTATGGATGTGCTTTACATCAAAGACGTCCTCGCTGCTGTTTTCTGCATGTTCTGTCAAATATGGGTTTATTACGACTTCAAATATAAGCTGAACCAGATCCTCATAGTCAAAACGATAATGATCGGTTGCCTTTGAAATGCGGACCGCCAGCTTTCTTTTATTTGCTTCCCAGGCTCGAATAAATTTGTCAACCATCTCTGTTCTCCTTCTTTCCATGTTCCTTTTCTCTGTAATGTTACTATAACCCATTACTGTCATATTGTTTGACACTTTTGTGTACACTTTTCTTTCACTTCTCAATTGCAGCATACTTTTTCTTTTAAATAGTCGACCATTTTGTTTGTACGATATATAATCACTTCTTTCGACTTATCAATATAATCCTCTATCAGTCTTAGATATTCTTCCTCTTGATAATACATGTCACTTTCCCGGTTTTCCGGTGCTGCCGTAATTAATAACCGCCGGTTCAATGGTGTCTGAAAAAGCAGTTTTGGTTTTCTATTTTCAAAATACGGTTTCAGGAAAAATCGATTTTCCCATTCGCTGATGTCCAAGAAGGACGGATTATATTCCGGATTTTTTTGCAGCTGCATTTCAAATTTACTTAAATGAATATCCCCACTTTTCACCTTATCCTGATACTTACTGACAGCTACTAGAAACCAATCGAAGTAATCCCGCATTCCTTCACAGTAATCTTTAGTATAATAGCAGGCTCTTGCTCCATTTATTCCATATTGCACACTTCCTCGGTTTGGAATTACGATGAAATTTCCCAGCCAATGATACATCTTCCAAAATTCTTCAATTTTGTCCCAGATCACCGGATCCTTATCTGCCCCAAAAAATTTTGCACGATACCCGAATTCTCTATCCTTGTTTTCCTTTCCAATCACAGAGCCAAAAGAATTCATTGTATCACCGCGAAACGCATAGGTTCCTTTCCAGTCCCATTCTCCCATATTGTCAAAGGTAAGATCATAGATTTCACCCCAGATAACAATGTAGATAGCCTGCACAATCAGATACATGTCCGGATCATATATATTACCGACAAATTTTGTCAGATTATCAAAACAAAATGTCCGCATTGCATCAATATCGCCGTCTAATACCTCATCCACAAATTTTTTCACAATCTCCACAGCCATTTTATAATTGTCTGTCTGTTCATATATTTTTCTCTTCATTTTTATTGTCTCCTTTTTTCTGTACATATTTACATATTAATCTGCTGCTTTTTGCACAAATGCATTCCGTTCGTAAATTCATCTGAAATACTACCGCTGATTTTATATATCTATACTCTATGTCATGTGCGTGGTTTAGGAAGAACACGCTTCATTATTTTTAAGCATATACTGTTTTATATACACAATCGCCTCTTCTTCTGTAATTGATCCAATCAAGACACCAAATATTGGGTATGCAAGACGATCCAACAATTCCGGATTATAGCATGTGATATAATCAAACGTTTCAATCGGGGCTACTTCCACAAAATCATAGTTGATTATAGTAGTTACTGTAATATCAAAATAACCCTCTTCCGTCACATACATTCTTGGTGTATACAAAGTGTGTGGCTCGTATAAACCATTTAGAGCACCGCATGCCAGGTAAACTCTGGCATTTATGAAGTTGATTACACGCAATAATCGACTTCTGTATTCACTTTTTTGGCAAAGCAGCGCTCCCAGTGAACTATAGTAGCAGTGTAATTCCGCACACTCCTTATAAAACCAGATGCATGCTTCCACCATCTGATCTGGCGAATTGTCAGCTTGAAATTCCATCCTCAGTTGGATGTAGCCATTATCTACCGCCGTTTCATACGAAATATTGTAATTATCAAGATACTCTTTCAATCGTTTGATTACATCATTCTTCGTCATATTCACTATTCTCCCTCATATATTTTTAGTTATCTGTCCATGGCTTTATATTACATGCGCATACTGGTAAGACCATGACAAAATTTGAGACAAAAAGGAGCTCTGTAGATTCCTACAAAGCTCCAACATCATTTACAACTGTACCGTTTACAAAATCCCCTGCTGTCTAAGTCCAAATTGTTTTAATTCCAGGAAGTCCATCTCTATACCACTGAATTCCTTCAATACGGCAAGCATCCCTTCAATACCATCCTTATTTTCTAAGATGCGTCTTCTATACTCTGGATTCTGGTTTAACTCTGCCAGCACCTTTGCGAATTTTTCATCCTCTTCCTTTTGCTTTCTGTATGCAGCTGTAATGTCCTCTACTTTTTCTTCAATTTTTGCTTCTGCTAATATGTCCTGCCAGCCAAATGTGAGTTCAACATTTTCCTTATCCTGGAAGAATTTTTTCACATATCCGAAGAGCTCTTCTCGCACGCATAAATGATTCCCCATATCCAGATAGATGTGCCGATACCCATCTGGGATTCGCGTGCTTTCACCTGCATCATCACCAATTACAATTGTGAACGGAAAAGCTCTGTCTGTTTTCATCGGTCCATTCCAACAACAGCCCTGCAATGCTGGAAAATATTCTTTCACCTTCTGATACGGGGTTTCTTCCGACAGGTAATTTACCTGAAAATACTCTCCGGATCTCGTATAGAATCCCATCGTACCGTTCGGTCCCATCGCACCCCATTCGGATACGAAAAATGCGATCACATCTTGAAACATCTCTTTTGTTAATTTGTTAGCCATCATTCTTATTTACCTCCGTATTTTAATTCATCTCTAACATCTGCAGTTTTTCAATATTCCCGCTATATTTTTCTTAAAAGGACTGATTACTCATCAGCCCCATCATACTCTGTGCCTTTATCTTCTTCTGGCGAATTGGAGAGCATTTCCCCATAGTAGAAATCCAATTCCTCGTCAGGCTTTACCTGGCTCTCTGGTCTTTGAATTCCACGTATCGCATCTTCAATATCAATATTGCATCCTGAACACATATATCCTGGATTCCGTTCCAAATCGCCATTCTTGATCCTTTCCTCTTCTCTTGAGCACTGTGTGCAAACTTTTAGTAACATGATTTTTCCTCCTTAATTAAATTTACCGAACTAAAAAAAGCCTAACGATCAACTCGTTAAGCTTTTTCTGTTTTGCCCGGTCTACATTTATATAATTTATTCAGCATATTTCTTCTGTTTTATCCGGACTATATTTATTTCTTATTTAAAACAATTAATGGAAATTCTAACCCATATCCAGAATCCTTAATTATCCAATGTGTTTCTGTATACTTTTCTGTCTCCGTAGTGTCAATCAGTCTCATATCATGCATCTTTAAATATCTGGGATCGATACCCATCTTTGTATAATCGGCAAATGGTACCCTATACATTATCGGATATGCTTTACCATCTTTATTTTCTGTAAAAGCAAACTTACTGAAACACCAATTATCTGCTTTCCCATCAGAATCATTTTCTCCATACCACCCAAACAATCTGATTTTTTGTAAAATCACTTCGTTCTGAATTTTAGGATATTCTTCCTGCCAGATTAAAAAAGCAATAATATTTTTTAGCATTTTCAGTTTTTTGGAAGCATGTGCACCTTTGCAGTCGATAATGTACTTAAACATCTGCATCTTTTTATAAACTTCTGACTTATCCTCTCGTGTTGAATATTTTTTTCTATCAGAACGATCCTCTGATTTTAAAACAATGAAGTATCGTTCTTTTAAGGGGCCTAATGACATGGCACTTGCAACTATATTTCGAAAAGTCACCGTATTAGCATCATAATCATACGCTTTGAAATAGCCTTCCATCCTGCTACCCACGCATGCCTTCCACTCCTCGTCCACATTTCTTTCTTTATCACAACATTGTTCAAAATGGAACTTCCAATATTTTTCAAGCCATCCACTTTCAACTCCATACTCGTGAAACCATTTATTGACCAGTGGATATTCTTTTTCATTATTACCTGTCATACCAATCCATCTTTTCAGAACTTGAATTGTCGATTCAACTATATTATCCGACATTTTTCCACATTCAGAAAAAATAAAATGTCTCGCAATAATTATAAGCACCTGATTAATCCCATCTAAGTAATACCTACCGTAATGAGAAACAGAAAATGAATGCGTAAGCATCTTTGGCTGCAATCTTGGATTCTCGGATGTCGGATTTTTCGTATAAGCTTCAAATTCTAAAAATTCATTCAGCATTTTTATCAGCCTCCTTCGCCAGACATTCCTGTAGTTCTCGCCAGGAAAACAATTCCCAGAATATGCTTTTCTTATACAATGCCTTATCCGTAATCTTATATAAAATGCAAACTCGTGTCGTATTTGCTAAATCGCGATAGTATTCGTAAATTTTCAGAATTTCTTTTTTACAAACGTCAGATAAAACTTGGTCAATATGGATCAAATTGTCGTCATAATAAGAACGTACTTTTTCTTTTAGTTTCTGATCAAATGAATCAAAATAATCTTTTTTTATTTTTTCCTTTTCTTCAATTACTTCACATTCTTTATCTTCAAATTTGGGAATCCTCTGATCATTTATTGCAGTCAAAATATACCAAAGAAGTTTATAACCATATTGGTTAAAATGAAATAACACATTTCTTTCTTCCTCATCAAGAGATGCTGTTTTAAAATCATTTCCTATGATCTTTTCTAATACATCCCCTCGATTTTCCACTTTTTGGAATTGCCATTGTTCCTTGATAATGTTTTCACGGATTTCTAATACTTTTTTTGTTATTGGAATCGCAGCATTCAATTTTTCAATAATAGACGGTACAACTTCATCCAAAATTCTATTTGCATTTTCTTTATCATATAAGCGATATATCATTCGCTCAATATATTTATATCCGACTCGAAACCTATTTTTCTCATATTTGAGATTTCTCAAAAGAATATTTTTATAATATCCATACAACTTGAATGTTGCATCGCATGCCGCTTCAAAAGCATTCATCATTTCTTTTCGTCCTAAAAAATCTGTTGTATCTTTTTTAAATGGACATATTGTTTTAAAATTGAATTGTTCCATTTCTCGGTAACACTCATATTCATCTTTAAAAGCAACAGGCAATTTATTTATTTTTGTTCCCGGATTTTCGGTGTCAATAGAAAAACTCGGCTTTTCACTACATTCAGCTACACTTATTTCATAAGTTTTTTTATCGGTGTCATCCGTTTTTGAAGAAAACTCTATTTTGTCAAAATCATATTTATCATTTGAAGTCAATTTTTTAAAGTCATCCAAAAATTGTAAATATGGTGCCTTAGAACAAATCGTTTTTAACAAACTCAAATCTGGATGAATTCCATTTTTTGCAGCATCTATTTCAAGTCCTGTCAGGATTGTGCATTTGGCACATGACAACGTATCTGTCGTTTTATCGCTTAAAGCTTTTTCCGTATATTCCTCCTGACCAACCGATATTGCGGCATTGGAAATTCGACCTATACTATTAGAAAACGTATATTTGATATATTCATATGATACACGACCTACAATTGGTTTCTTATTTGAATCTGTCGAAGGAATTTTTATTACCGGAGTTTTTCTCTTCCATCCTTTTTCCTCGGAATAATTTCCTCTTATCACAGCATTTACTACATCTTCATCATATACTACATTAACCAGATCACCATCAAAATCGGCTCCTCCAAGACATAAAGGCACTATGGATTCTCGTGGAACCATTACTACACCTGTCAAGTGTCCAAAATATTTATTATATTGATTATGATATTTAATATAACGCCACTCGACAGGGGCCTTCCCTACCTGTCTATATTTTTCATCATCCATGGGTTTTTCAAAGGAATGCAAGACACACTCCTCATTTCTTGATAAATGCGGACTTCTAAAAAATGCAACAGCTCCACTGTATTTCAAATTTTTGTACTTTTCAGGTGATACACCATTTTTTTTGTCCTGCGGCATGTAAAAACGATTGTATAATTTTCTCGGCCAAAACTTGTCTATATCCCTATCATTCTTTAACAACAATGCCAGTAGCGGTAACAAATCTCGACACAAATATCTCATCTGGCCTGCAACTGCAACTTTTCCCTTAGCCAGCTTCGTGATCAATCCTTTTCTCGTACTATTCAATTGCTCCGCAATATAAATATCTTTTTCAAACTGTGAATCACTGAAAACTGCTCTTTTCCAACTCTGGACATTACTATCTATCTCTGTATCCTCATAAGCTGTTGCTTCTTCTGAATTCCAATTTTTCAGATAGCTAACTGGATCTTCTACAAATTTCTTATGCTTTGAAATAATATTCTCGAACTCTTGATCCGTGAAATCCAACGTATTGATCATTTGGTAACTTAAGTGTGTATATGCGGAATGACCATATTGCAAATTCGTTCCTGCAACATACAAGCTATGCTTATACTTGTGAAGCATCTCACTATAAAATTGCATTGGATCATTATCATTCTCTGTCCCACAATATTCTACTAACCAATTAAAACATTTGAACATGCTTGTTGTCATTATGATTTGCACTTTTCTTAAATCACGACTTATGCCAAAAGCATCCGTCACCATATATGGTTCCTTTTTATCCCATCCATCGCAATCATATTCCTGTATAAATTCACGAAAATCAACCTGGTGCAACATTCCTTTTGCAAACGGCAATCGAATTTGAAATGAAGTTGCTCCATCAAGCTTCAGGGCTCGATTTATATATTCTGCATATTCTTTTGAAATCAAGCCAACACCATCAAATGGTGTTTCAATCTCTTCATCATCTTCTATTTTTTTTTGTTCCTCTGACCCAGAAAATTCTTTCTTGCCCAAATCCTCTAATTCTGAACTTACATACTTCCACTGCCGCGTTTTTCCTTTTTTTTCTCCGGGTACTGCCGTAAAATATTTAATTCCACGCTCTTTTAGCGGTCCAAGTAATAATCTTGTGCCAGATAAACTCTTTCTTTTATCATTCATTACCATAAGCGTTTCTTCATCAAGAGTAATTTCTGAATCAGATACTCTCTTGGAAGAAGTAAGGTACAACCCTCTATAAGAATAATACTTACTGTGCTGTACTTCGATTTTTGAAAAATCCATTTCCAAATTCAATCTCTCATTAACTTCATCATAATAATCTGAGTTTATGAATGTCATTCTGCTATTTCTGCTCATATTTCCACTTTTATCAAATGGGAACATTGTCACACAGTGGTCAGCAAACTTTATTTTTAAACCGTTTTCGATCAAATCTTTCACTTTTAACTGATCTGCTGTATCTATATCCTCTGTTTCTTCTTGATTTGCCTTTTGGTTTGCAGTTTTGCAATTAAAAATGGTTCCGTAGTCAATAATAATCAAAATATCCAACAGCCATTTGTCATCTTTTGTAATATTTTTTTTCGATTTTTTAAAAGTTTTGGAATAAACAATCTGATGAAGCAGCGGGCACTCATCAAATTCTGCTGTCTGCTTTATTACCTGGTTGTAGTTTACTCTGTTGGTAATATCCAGGCAAAAAGGTTCCGCATCATTTCCTGGTTTCTTAGGAAAATATGTAAATATTTTTTTTGCATTAAGTGTAATAATTTGGGGAGTTATGTATGGCATGATTTTTCCTCTTGTTTATTGATTATTAGTCAAACTTTTTTCTATAGTTCAATTGTAGTTGAGGGGGTTAGATACCAATCGATGGATGTAAGACCATCTAGCAATCGATTCCATTCTATTGCTGCTGAAACAATATCTTCTCGATTTGTTTTATGATAATCAACATACTTTTCATATGAACCAGTTAAATCAGCTATTTTCTTTACATTAATTTTATTTTCTTTCAGCGTAAGAAAATAAAATTTCAATCCATTGGTATATAATACCTTTTTAAACTTTTCAAGATGACTTAATATTTGAGTCTCAAACTTCCAATTTTCTACTATTCTTTCTACCGTTACTGGAATTTTTACTATTACTTCTGACAGAGGTTTTTGCTCATTTCCATAAATTATCTCGATCATATCATTAGCATTCATATTAATAGTTTTATTTTCTATGTATAAGTTCCGTATTGTTTCAGAGTCTTTTTTTAAATCAAGCTCATATTCATACATTGCGTTATGGTGTTTAGGCTCACGAATTTTAAAACGTTCTTTTGTATCAATTTTTATTGCTTTTTTAAACAGTTCTTTATATTTATCTTCTGACAAATCATCCTCAACCACAAGTCTTAATACTTCTTTTGTATCATTCGCGGTGTTAAACGTATACTTAATCCCATCACTTTTTATTTTAAATTCACCTTCTTCTAAATTTAACCCTGTTTTTATATACTTTACTTCTACACAGCCTAAAAAGTGTATTTTTTTCTCATCTACACTCATAATTGCAATATCAGGCGGTCCTTGCTGTAAGCTCAGTTGCTTTTCTACTGCTATTTTTTCTTTAGAATACTGATCCTCATTTTTCCTCTTATGATTTTTCCAGTTGTGAACATCTCTTATTGAAATATCCATATATTGTTCATTCAATATTTCTTTTTTTCTTCCTTCTGCCATTTTTAATAGCATATACATCCATGGATATAATTCCTCTTCTAATCCATATTGCTGCTGCATCAATTTTAATTCCCGAAAGTACTCTTCTACTGTAAATTCTATTTGCATTTTTATAACCGCTCACTTTCTTTTAATGTAATAATCCAAATACTATGAACTTTTGATTCTATCTTATTGATTGATAAATCAGCTTCCCCTATAGACTTGGCTATAATCAGCCGAAGCATATGTTGAATAATAATACTTATAATTCAACATTTTATCAAAATATCCTTCTCCGCATCTCCTCCACACTATGCGCATCCACCCCATACACCATCTGTATCTCCTCCGGAACACTCTCCCAAAATCTCTCATGCATCTTACCATTCTCCACCAATGCCGCATTCCATTCCAACGCAGCCCCATGCTTTAGCGCTGCATCAAAAATCTCATCCCGTATTTTAGCATCCGCATCCGTCCATTCACAATCTTCATGAAAACTGCGCTCCGGATGGGCCACCACTGCAAAAATCCCTGTTTTTATTGCTTCCGGAATACTTTCGATCAAACGCAGATACCGCTTTTCCTCAGGGATCATTTTTTCATACGTATAATGTCCAGCTAAAAAAGAAGTGTGATGCTGCCCCAGAAGCAATAAATCGAATCGTTCATACAACTCCTTATAATAGGAATAGTATTCTGGAAGATACTCTACTTCAAGACCGATCGTAACCGCTATTTTTCCTGCATATTTTTGTTGCAACTCCAGCAGTTCTTGTTCATATGCATCCAATTCTTCCATTCTCATGCGACCACTAAATGGATTTTTCGGAAAAGGTGCATGATCGGTAAATGTGATAGACTTACAGCCAAATTCCAGCGCTGCTTTTACATATTCTTCAGCAGGTTCTAAAGAAGCATGCCGGCACCGCGATGTATGAATATGGAATGCATAGTCAATAGTAGTCATTTTGCTCATATTTCTATTCCTTCGTATTTTTATTACTAATTTTTATTATACATACGATAAATGAAAAGTACAATCTAAACCGAATTAAACATCTTGCATTTATAAAATCCCTCAGAAATATTCCGAGGGATTTTTCTTTCAGTTTAATTTTTTTAGCCATTCATCAGGTTCTATAGCTGACACTACAGAAGCCTCAAAATCTGCTATATTTCGGGTAATTATATAATTTGCCGAAACTTCCTCGGCACATCTGTCCTGCAAACAATCTTCAAAATCTTTGAAGTTATCCATTTTAATAGCATTCATGACTGCTTCCTGAGATGCAGACGCTACTTTTAAAATCTTGCAGACCTTTTCTAACCATGATCTTCTTGTCTCTGCCGGAACTTTTCTGAGAATGTACCACAGATTAGGCAAAGAGTGAAATGCCATATATCCCTCTGCTTCTCCAGATGCACATTTCTCCATCACATGCAATGCAGAATCGTAAAACGGTTCTCTTGCAACAAGAAAATCAATAATTACATTCGTATCAATCAATACTACCATATTTTTCCCTTCTTGCTGCTTCCAGCTCTGCGTCCGGATCAAAGTCATCCGGCAAATATTTCTTTGCTTCATTTCTGGTAGCTACCAGTTCTTTAAACGCCTGCATTTTTTCATCTGGTTTCTGAGACGGATAAATAACACTGGTATATGTTTTCTTTGGTATTAATCGCTGAATCACTTCAATCAGAAAGCCTACATTATCATCGGACATATCCTGAATCATTTGAACAGCCTGCTCCTGTAACATAGTCATATGATACACCGCCTTTCCTTATCACTTTATGCAAATCATTATTTTTCTGTTTTAATTATAACTGCTTTACACCTGTTTCTCAATCAATATTTTCCATGACTATCAGACTTTAATAAAAAAACTTACACAAAGCCCTTGCATTTATTATCATGATTTTCATAACCAAGCCACCTAAATCTAATAGGACTTTATATTTCAATATCAGTAAGAACAATCGCATGATCTGGAAGACCTGCTATATCCTTCCAATTATTTGCTTTCCAAGCATCTATACTATCAAATTCATATCCATACTTGCTCTTCATAAAAGTCCATTTTATGTCCACTTCTCTAGATTTGTTCGCATTTTTTACAAATATATGATCTTCTGATATATATTTATGTGTTGCCTCTCCAGTATCTACCATACAATATTTCTCATTGAATAATTTCTCTTGAATTCGATGCAGATTATAATTGTACTGTAATAATTTCTCCCCATTTTTATAATATGCTTTTTCAACAGCATTAAAAGAGACTGGTTTTTCGTTCTCTTTTAGCTCTCCATAATATGACGCATTATTAAAGTCGCCACCAACAATGACAACATCGCTTTCTGTTATGCTTTTTATCTCAGGAACTAATACATCATAAAATTGAACTACTCGATCGTCATAATCTTTTTCATCAGTTCCAACTAATATTCGACATCCAACTACTGATATATTTCTATCTCCAATTGAAAAAGTAACCTGAAGATAATTAGGAATATTCTCCATATTCTTGTAATCTATTTCATTAATTTCCTTACATGCAACTTCGTTATTATCACAACACTCTCTATTAATAGCTATTAAAACCTGATTTTGTCCTTTTTTCATCCTAGTACAGCGCCACTCATAGTTTAGCTCTTCTAATCCTGTAACAAGTTCAAGATATCCCGGTGCATTTCTAATAACCTCTGTCAAAATAACAATTTCTGGCAGTCTTTCCTTATCACCCTTCTTATACAAACATTCCATAATTTGATCTAAAATCATTCTTGAAGGTAGTACATATTTTGCCTTTCCTGACCTTCCATTTATATTCCACAAAAAAACTCTTATACTCGTCATATTATTTTCTCTCTTACAAATATTTCCATTGTTTCGAATTTTCTTTTTCTAATTCATCTTCGATATGGTGTAGAGAGGTTCTCGTTAACTTTGCTGCACTTGCTATAGATGGAAATATTTGACAAACTCGCCCATTTTTATCAATTAACGCAATTTGCTTTGATAAACCAGTATTAACTTTCGAAATATCAAAGGTTACTTCTATATGATACTGTATCTGTTCCTCCGCCGATACTTTTTTCCAAATATATCCCCCTGCCGAATTTCTCATTCCACGCAATACTTTCGAAATACTAGCTTGGCTTACATTTTCAGCATCTGCTGCACCTTTGATAGTGTAATATTTATCTATATAATTTCCTTTTAAATCATACTTTAATATATAATAATTTTCTCTTTTTTTCTTTACCACTTTCTTTTTATTTTCTTTTTTTATCACAGGTGCTATTTTACCTATAGTCACAGTTTTTTCTTCGCTATTTTTGCAAATCGAAATACTATGTTCCTTCATAAATTGCAAAACAGTAATACTGTTAACTGGGTTAGTATATTCCCATTCCAACAATCGTATTCCATTTTCTGCACACAATTTCTTTTTTCTTAAGTCTCGTTTTTGAATTTTCTTAAGAGAATCTTCTCCACCCCAAACTTTAATTGGTTTATAATGCTGTTCTCCTTGGTATTCTATTCCTACTTTTTCAGTATCAATATAAATATCTAAGCTCTGTGAACCTAACCACTCACAATGATATTGATATTCAGCACATTTATTATAACTATGTATAAGCTCAAATAACCTATATTCATTTGACCATTTTGAATTAACTCTTCTTTCCAACAGCATATTCGTATACAACGCATTCGCCTTTTGTTGAAATACCCTTGTTTTATTTTGCATATTATAGAAAATATCCTCTTTTATTTTCTTGGGTATATTATAGTATCCATAAATATTTTCTACCTGAGCCAATACATCACGTGAAGAAATTATTGTTCTATATAATTCACTATATTTTACTAAATATGATGCCACTTCTCCCTCCACTTTTTTAGATGTTGACTCCTCCCAACCAGCACGCAAAAAATACATCATTTCAATTTCATGCAACTGCTTTCCTGTAAAACAAACGCAATAACCATCATTTGTTTTTTCTATATCACATGCATTGTCGCATACTTTGGCAATAGTATAAAACTTTTTGTCCATGGTTTCATTCACATTAAATACATATTTCTTTTCATTTTCAGAATTAGGGATATCATACTTCCAATTTAAAATCCATTTAAGCCAATTATTAATTTCCCCAATCAAACTAACAGTATCTGTTGAGAAAAAATCTTTCTTATTTACTGTATCAACATTTAAGTTTAATTTTCTCATCAAAATTTTTAAAAACTCAAACTCCTGTTCCCATTCGTCACACACACCATTTTTAAATGTATATTCTTTATCCGATTTTGAAAATAAATATACAGTTTCTTTTTCTCTATATTTAATAGGTGACTTAATCAATTGCTGTTGTTGCTCAAAATAATCCATTTGTTCAAAGTAACTCACTTCATTTTTCTCCATACTCATTATCCAGACATATCTTATCAAAATCCTCAAACATAATCCGTATCCCCATAGATTCTGTTTCCACATGATAATGTCCCGCATACCATTCTGAAAAATCCAAACGGTCATAAATCGTCTGCAGCCACTCTTCCGTCCCTTTATCCACGGTAATCGGTTCTTTTCGAGGTTTGAAAGCCCAGGTTGGCTCCGCCTTAATCGGAACGGTATGAGATAAAATAATATCAATCTTCCAATCTGATTTTTCCAACTGCTGCTCCACAAATTCTTTGATCGTGTCATTCGGCTGCTCCGATGCAAACCACTGAAGCCCATGACTGATGCGATAATCCTTGTTTACCGTACCGGCTCCGCCAATCGGCATTACTGATTTTCCGTTAAAATCATAGATTTCCCCATCTTTTGCAAATAAAATATTCGGATACTTTTCCTCTCTGTATACAAGTCCGCCATGCCATGGCACCAGTTTGTAATCTGCCGGAGATTCCCATGGCCGACCTTCATGATTGCCGTGTATACAAAAAAATGTAATTGGGATCCTATTCACACGCTCTTTTAATTTTTCATCTTTCGGACTCAGCCAGTAATTGATGCCGGAATCCCCAAGAATGATCATGACGTCATCTGGTGTGGTGTGATGATCCTGGCAAAAAGTTTCCACCCGATCAAATTTTTTGTGTGTATCTCCTGTAATATAAAAATGCAAAAATGTTTCCTCCCCTGTACCTTTGTTCTTTTAGTATCTGCATTTTCAGGAATTATGTCAACAAAAAGAGGAACAATATCATTTATTTTTTGATATTGTTCCTTATTATTTTTCTTATTACTTTTATGCTATTTCTGTTACATTTTTAGAATTTCAAATGATGAATTGCCTGTTTTCCACTCTTCTGTGCACCACGGGCATACTCAAATTTCGGATAGCCGAATCCCATGGCTGTTGCCACGAAATGATCTTCCGGAATACCAAGTTTCGCCCATACATCCGGCATCAGTTTCATAACATTCATCGGGAAACCAAGGTACACGCAGCCAAGTCCCTTAGATTCACATAACAGTTCAAAGTAAGCCAGAGTAATTCCCACTTCTACTGCTGCCGAGCCAAATTTTTTCGGCATATGCGGAATAATAATATGCGGTGCAGAACAGAAATAAATGTCTCCGTCCATGGCCTGCGGACCGCGGGCTTCCATGATTCCGTAGGATTCCTCATCCCAGGAATACGGATAGATTCCCTGTTTTTTCAGGTCTTTGACACCTTCACAGATCATCTTGCGCAGTTTGTCCAGTTCTGCGCGGTCATCAATGACCGTGAATTCCATTTTCTGCTTATTTCCGCCAGTCGGTGTTGCCTCCACTGCCGCAAGCAGCTCATTCAAAAGTTCCGGATCCACATTTTCATCTTTGTAGTGACGGCAGGAACGACGGCTACAGACCAGACGCTCCAGATCTGTAGAAATTGCATCACTTGGTAACGGAAGACTGTTTTCCGGCTTTTTACCAAGCACACTGATGGCCCCGTTCGGACAGACGGTCAGGCAATGCTGACATCCCCAGCATCCGTACCAGTCCATACTTATTACCGGTTTCAGACTTGGTTTTTTATGTTCATTCATCTCGATCAGCATAGACGGACAAGCGAGCTGGCATAAACCGCAACCCACACATTTACTCTCGTCTACTTGAAATTTCGTATCAATTAAACTCATTAATTGGTTCCTCCTGATATTTTTATTTGTGTCACAACGTAAGGGTAAACAGTGTGGTTTTCACACAATCTGGGAAAAATGGACTCTGGCTATTTTTTCTCGACCAGCGATTGCTAGCGGGCGAGACAAAATCGCAGAGTCCTTTTTCATAACCTAACAAAAACCACACAATTACCCGAAAACTATATAATATAAAACCAGTTCTCATCCTGATCTAAATTACTGATCTCCATGGTTGTTTTTCCACCTTGCTTAAACTGCAGTTCCTGCCCTTTGATGCTGACCGTCGTTCCCGCCGGAATGGATTTTGTGATAAACGCATTACCGCCGATAACAGAATCTCTGCCAATGACAGTCTCTCCGCCAAGGATGGAAGCACCGGAATAAATCGTCACATTATCCTCAATGGTAGGATGACGCTTTGCATTTTTCAGTTTCTGTCCGCCTCTGGTAGACAATGCACCTAAGGTAACACCCTGATATATTTTGACATTATCTCCAATGATCGTTGTCTCACCGACTACGATACCGGTACCATGGTCGATAAAGAAATGTTTTCCAATGGTTGCCCCCGGATGAATATCAATTCCGGTCACACTGTGCGCATATTCGGTCATAATACGCGGAATCAGCGGTACGGAACGGATAAACAGTTCATGTGCCAGACGGTTGATCGTGATGGCAAGCAATCCCGGATAAGCCAGAATGATCTCGCCATAGCTGTTTGCTGCCGGATCTCCTTCTAATGCTGCCTGCAGATCTCCCTCCAGATATTCACGGATCTTCGGAATCTGGCGCAGGAAATCTACTGTGATCTCGTAGCTTTCTTTTTCAATCTGTTCCCGGCATTTTCCATCCAACTTCGGACAGAATTTTGAAACTTTTGCAATCTGTCTGCTGAGACGATACAGTACATCCTCGATTAAAGTTGATAAATGATGGTTTGCATGATAGCTTTTGTATGCACGATCTCTGTAATAACCCGGATAAATAATCTTCAGTAATTTTTCAATAATATCAATGATAACTTCTTTATTTGGCTGATCATAAAAATCTTCCATCTTGTCAATGGTACGATCCAGTTCATAATCAGCAAGGATAGAATCCAGAATTTCTTCTGCTTCTTTTCCCTCTATATTTCTGCTCATATCTGACATACTATTCACCTTTTTCTTTCTCAATCAATTCATTATATTACACTGGAATTGCTAATCTCTTTCCGCTTTTGACATATTCTTATTTTATTTTTTAATGCACCCCTGAACATCCTATGACCGGAAATCTCCACGGTCACTGACCAGAGTAAATCCGACACTCTCCACTCTGCGTCCCAGGCATCCGCGGCATTCCGCTGCTTCCTCTCCGGTGCAGATCTTTTTATCATACAGATCATACTGTTTCCGATTTTTCACCGGTGAGAGGTTTGGCATTACAACATTCGCTCCATGCTGCAATCCTTTTTCTCTTCCAAGCGGATCTGCCGTTCCAAGTGCCGTTGTCGCCGGAAGCAATACATGCGGCAGCATAATGCGGATTACGGACAGTAAAAACAACGTCAATGGAACACTTCCGGACGGCTCCTTGGCAAACATGGTATCATGATGTGGAATAAACGGACCGATACCGACCATCTGGGGATCCAGTTCTTTTAAAAATACCAGATCATCCGCCAGCGTCTCTGCGGTCTGCTCCGGAGAACCTACCATAAATCCTGCTCCTACCTGATAACCAAGTGTCTTTAAATCGTATAAACACTGCTTACGTGCCTCCAGACGCATCTCTTCCGGATGCAGTTTCCGGTAATGTACATCATTGGCAGTCTCATGACGAAGCAGATAACGATCTGCGCCCGCTTCCCGGAAACGTTTATAACTCTCATAAGATTTTTCACCAATTGACAACGTAATGGCACAATCCGGATAACCTGCACGAATCTTCCGTACAATATCTACCATACGATCATCGTTGAAATACGGATCCTCGCCTCCCTGCAAGACAAAAGTACGAAATCCTAACTCGTAGCCATTCTCACAACAGGCTAAAATTTCCTCCTCTGTCAGCCGGTAGCGTTTTGCATTCGGATTGCTTCTGCGTATTCCGCAGTAATAACAGTCGTTTTTACAATAATTGGTAAACTCGATCAACCCTCTTGTATACACATCAGTACCATAAACCTCTTTTCGGATGCGGACAGCTTCTTCTGCCAGCAGCGCATCTACCTGTGGATCATCCGCCATTTTGATCAGTTCCGCAAACTCTTCCCAGGTTAAATTATGTTCCCTGATTAATTTCTGTGCTGCATTCATTTCTTACTTCCCCTTTTATATCCCTTTTTCACAGGTTACTCTCATTTATAATTGCTGAAACAATACTATATTTCTCATCCGGACGCTGCGTTAAAAATGTTCCGTTTTTAACTGTATCTTTTTGCGATCTCTGTCTCAATGATCGTCGCTCCGCCGACAACCACATCGCCATCATACAGAACCACCGCCTGGCCACAGGTAATGGCACGTTGCGGCTCATCAAATACCACACGGATCTTGTCCGGCTCCGGCTGTGTCACAGTTGCCCACCGTTCTTCATGGCGGTAGCGCACTTTGGCTTTCACGCGCATTTCCCCTTCAATATGATCCACGGAAATAAGATTCACATCATTTGCGATCAGTTCTCTGGAAAACAGATCTTCGTTTCTTCCCAAAATAACCTGATTTTTCACCGGATCCACGGCTACCACATACATAGACTCTTTTAATGCAAGACCGAGTCCTTTTCTCTGCCCGATCGTATAACGGATGATTCCTTTGTGACGTCCCAGCACATTCCCCTCCAGATCTACAAAATCTCCTTCCGGATAGGTCTTTCCACGATACTGTTCAATGAAATCCGAATATTTTCCATTTACGACAAAACAGATATCCTGGCTGTCATGTTTTCTGGCATTGATAAATCCCTGCGCTTCTGCAATCTCTCTGGCTTCTGTCTTACACATGCCGCCCAACGGGAACTGCACATGCGCCAGCTGATCCTGGGTCAGAGAATACAGTACATAACTTTGATCTTTGCTCAGATCTACGGATTTTTTTAATAAGTAACGTCCGGTTTCCTCATTATATTCAATCTGTGCATAATGTCCGGTGACCACATAATCATAAGACAGTTCTTTTGCACGCTGAAACAGTTTTTCAAATTTCAGATAACGGTTGCAGTCAATGCATGGATTCGGTGTACATGCATTCTCGTAAGAACATACAAATTTCTCCATCACTTCTTCTTTGAAGCGATCTGAAAAATTAAATACATAATAAGGCATTTCCAGTGCCCGGGCCACACTTCTGGCATCTTCTACATCATCTAAAGAACAGCAGGTATGCTCTCTGCATACAACCACATCCTCATTCTGAAACAACTTCATGGTAGCGCCGATACACTCATATCCTTTTTCTTTCATTAAAAAAGCGGCTACGCTGGAATCAACGCCGCCGCTCATTGCGATTATTGCTTTTTTATTCAAAGGCTACGTCTCCTTTTTATCATACTATTCAAGAATCTACGGATTATATCGCCTGTATCTTCCAGTCATAATATAACCCCATGTTATCCTAGTATTATAGTATTTTTTACTGATAAAAATCAAGTAGTAGCATATATTTCTTTAGATATAGTACATACTTTCGTCGTACTTTTCAAATTCCTGATATTCTTTCACCAGATCTGCCAGTGTCAGATTGATCAGAATCTGATCCAGCTGACGGTTCACCTCATCAATTACCCGTGTCTGAATGGCCGCTGCAATTCCTTTACAGTCACTCTCTTCTGCCGTATCTTCATCTGCAATGTGATAAGTTCCATCCAGGGCTTCCAGAATCTCAGCCACAGTAATTTTCTCTGCCGGATGATTCAGCAGATAGCCCCCCTGCGGGCCTTTGATACTTTTGACAATACCTGCCCGGCGCAGTGCAGCAAATACCTGCTCCAGATACTGCGGAGAAATATCATTTCGTTCCGCGATGCTGTTTAATGCCACATGTCCATTTTTGGAATGTACGGATAAATCGATCAGAGAGGTTAGTCCATATCTGCTTTTTTTCGAAAACTTCATTTTTATAATACCTCCCATACTCCAATTTAATTCTACATCATTTAATTTAACAGGCGGATTGCAGTAATACAACCCGCCTGAATTTCTATATTTTTTTCATTTTTTACTGAATTGCTTTGAAAGCTTCATCCAGATCCTGAATGATATCGTCAATATTCTCTGTACCGATAGAAAGACGAATTGTGTTTGGTTTGATTCCCTGATCAGCAAGTTCTTCCGGTGTGCACTGGCTGTGTGTAGTTGTTGCCGGATGGATCACCAGAGATTTTACATCTGCAACATTTGCAAGCAGGGAGAACAACTCCAGATTGTCGATGAAGTCTTTTGCTTTCTGCTCGTCACCTTTGATTTCAAATGTGAAGATAGAACCACCGCCGTTCGGGAAATATTTTTTGTATAATGCCTGCTGGCTCGGATCCTCAGATACAGACGGATGATGTACACGCTCTACCTGTGGATGGTTGTTCAAGTACTGAACTACTTTCAGTGCGTTCTCTACGTGACGCTCTACACGTAAGGACAGTGTCTCAAGTCCCTGTAAGAACAGGAAGGAGTTGAACGGAGAAATGGTTGCTCCGGTATCACGCAGTAAGATTGCTCTGATTTTTGTAACGAAAGCTGCCGGTCCAACAGCTTTTGTGAAGCTGATACCGTGATAACTTGGGTTCGGATCTACTAAAGAAGCAAATTTTCCGGATGCTTCCCAGTCGAATTTACCACTGTCTACGATCACACCACCAATGCTTGTTCCATGTCCGCCGATGAATTTTGTTGCGGAATGAACAACGATATCTGCTCCGTACTCAATTGGGCGAACCAGGTATGGGGTTGCAAATGTATTGTCGATTACCAGCGGAATCTTATGCTCATGAGCGATATTTGCCAGTGTCTCGATATCCACTACATCAGAGTTCGGGTTACCAAGTGTCTCAATGTAAAGTGCTTTTGTATTGTCCTTGATTGCTGCTTTTACTTCGTCAATATTAAACGGATCTACAAATGTAGTCTCAATGCCGTACTGCGGAAGTGTGTGCTCCAGCAAGTTGAAGGAACCACCATAAATATTTTTTGCAGCTACGATATGAGCCCCGGCCTGAGCAAGATTTTCAATGGTATAAGTAATCGCTGCCGCTCCGGAAGCTACTGCTAATGCTGCAACGCCGCCTTCCAGTGCTGCCATTCTCTGCTCAAATACGTCCTCTGTCGGGTTTGTCAGACGTCCGTAAATGTTACCTGCATCTGCAAGTCCGAAACGTGCCGCTGCATGATCGCAGTTGCGGAATACATAGGAAGATGTCTGATAAATCGGTACTGCTCTTGCATCTGTAACCGGATCCGGGTTCTCCT